>ENA-OQCB01000390-OQCB01000390.1-human-gut-metagenome-genome-assembly--contig:-NODE-390-length-20640-cov-3.055428_pt1 | contig 20640 bp, 21 predicted proteins | sample MGYA00242493_ERZ504568 | MGnify/ENA primary metagenome ERZ504568 (study PRJEB26092, sample SAMD00036229) | human gut metagenome | host: Homo sapiens | study: EMG produced TPA metagenomics assembly of...
CGGTTTAGCAGCATGTGGAAATGAAAGCGGAAGTGACGAAACAACAAATAAAGAAGCAGTAGAAGAAACAACAGAAAACCTTCTTCAGAAAAAGAAGAAGAAAGTTCAGATGCACCAAAAGGAGAAATTTCTGTAATTTCCAGAGAAGAGGGTTCAGGAACAAGAGGTGCGTTCATTGAGTTATTTGGAATTGAAGAAAGGATGCTTCAGGGAAAAATTGACAATACAACAGAAGATGCACAGGTAACAAATAATACATCTGTTATGATGACAAGTGTAGCAGGTAATCCTCAGGCAATCGGATATATTTCTTTAGGTTCTTTGGATGACTCTGTAAAAGCTTTAAAAGTAGATGGAGCAGAAGCTACAGCAGAAAATGTAAAAAGTGATACTTATAAAATTGCACGTCCATTCAATATTGCTACAAAAGAAGGCGTAAGTGAGACAGCACAGGATTTCATTTCTTATATTTTAAGTCAGGAAGGTCAGAAAATCGTAGAAGATAATGGTTATATTTCTGTTGGAGATGATGCAGCGGCTTATGCGGGAACAAAACCATCTGGAAAAATCGTAATTGCAGGTTCTTCTTCTATTACACCGGTAATGGAAAAGTTAAAAGAAGGATATAAAGAAGTAAATCCAAATGCAGAAATTGAAATTCAGCAGAGTGACTCTACAACAGGTATGGAATCCACAGTAAATGGCATCTGTGATATTGGAATGGCTTCCAGAGAATTAAAAGACTCAGAAATCGAAGCTGGATTAAAAGGACAGGAAATTGCATTAGACGGTATTGCAGTTATTGTAAATAATAAAAACTCTATGAGTGATATTACAACAGATCAGGTAAAAGATATTTACACAGGTGAAATTACAGAATGGAGCGACCTTCAGTAAAGACAGAAAGGGATTAAAGGAATGAAAAATATAAAAGAAACCGTTATGAAATATGTGTTTCTTGTGTGTGCCTGTGCCTCTATTCTGGCAGTAGCATTAATTTGCCTCTTCTTATTTGCCAATGGTATTCCTGCCATTGGCAAAATAGGAGTTTTTGACTTTTTGCTGGGAGAAAGATGGAAGCCGGGAAACAATATTTACGGTATTTTACCATTTATTTTAGGCAGTATTTATGTAACCGCAGGAGCCGTTTTAATTGGTGTTCCCATTGGTATTTGTACAGCTGTTTTCATGGCAAAGTTCTGCCCACCAAAATTATATAAATTTATGAAACCTGCTGTTGAATTACTGGCAGGAATTCCTTCTGTTGTATATGGTTTCTTTGGTATGGTAGTGGTTGTTCCTTTTGTTCGTGACTTCTTTGGTATTCAGCTGGGATTTGGGGGAGACGGTTCCAGTATGTTCACGGCTTCGGTAATGCTGGGTATCATGATTTTGCCTACAATTATCAGTGTGGGTGAGTCTGCAATTCGTGCAGTGCCGGAGAGTTATTATGAAGGTGCTCTTGCTCTTGGGGCAACACATGAAAGAAGTGTGTTTCGCACAGTGCTGCCAGCTGCAAAATCAGGCGTAATGGCAGGTGTGATTTTAGGTATCGGAAGAGCAATTGGAGAGACTATGGCGGTTATTATGATTGCAGGAAATCAACCGCGTATGCCAAAAGGTCTGTTTAAAGGTGTTCGTACTTTAACATCAAATATTGTTATGGAAATGGGATATGCAGCTGATCTTCACAAGGAAGCATTGATTGCAACAGCAGTTGTACTTTTTGTCTTTATTTTATTAATTAACCTGTTGTTCTCATTAGTTAAGAGGAGGGGAATAAATGGATAAGATACGTCAGAAACTAAAAATGTATGCCCATCATCCAGCCTCTTTTCTTTTGGCTTTGTTGGTTTGGATTAGTGCAATCTTTACAGCAGTGACACTGATTTTTATTGTAGGATATATTTTGATAAAGGGTGTGCCGCATTTGACACCACAGTTATTTGAACTGGAGTATAATTCGGAGAATGTTTCTATGTTTCCGGCAATTATCAATACGATCTTCATGATTATGTTGTCTCTTTTGGTTGCAGGTCCTTTGGGAATTTTTGCAGCAGTATATTTGGTAGAATATGCGAAAAAGGGAAATAAACTGGTGTCTGTTGTGCGCGTAACAGCAGAAACACTTACAGGTATTCCTTCCATTGTATATGGTCTGTTCGGAATGTTATTTTTTGTAACAACACTGCGCTGGGGATATTCTATGCTGGCAGGTGCGTTTTACACTGGCAATTATGGTACTTCCTGTTATTATGAGAACAACAGAAGAAGCACTTTTGGCAGTGCCAGATACTTACCGTGAGGCAAGTTTTGGCCTAGGTGCAGGAAAACTTAGAACTATATTTGTGGTTATTTTACCTTCTGCAGTACCTGGAATTTTTTCCGGTGTAATTTTGTCTATTGGACGTATTGTAGGAGAAACTGCAGCTTTAATGTATACAGCAGGAACAGTGGCAGAGCTGCCGGATAGTGTGATGTCTTCTACGAGAACTCTATCTGTACATATGTATTCTCTTGCAAGCGAAGGGTTGTATGTAAATCAAGCTTATGCAACAGCAGTTGTATTACTTGTAATTGTATTGGTAATTAACTGGTTGTCCGGAAGAATTGCCCGCAAGATTAAGAAAGGATAAATAAAAAGAATGAGTAAGTTTTCGATTTCCGATTTGGATTTATATTATGATAAAGGAGCTTTTCACGCATTAAAAAACATAAATCTGGAAATTCAGGCAAATGAGATTACTGCATTTATCGGACCTTCCGGTTGTGGAAAATCTACCTTGCTGAAATCTTTAAATAGAATGAATGATTTGGTAGAGGGTTGTCAGATTACAGGAAATATATTATTAGATGGAGAAGACGTTTATGGAGACATGAATGTTAATCTTTTAAGAAAACGTGTAGGAATGGTATTCCAGAAACCGAATCCTTTTCCTATGAGTATTTACGATAATATTGCTTATGGTCCAAGGACACATGGTATTCGTTCAAAAGTAAAGTTAGATGAAATTGTAGAGCAATCATTGAGAAGCGCAGCAATTTGGGACGAAGTAAAAGATCGTTTGAAATTAAGTGCACTTGGTATGTCAGGTGGACAGCAGCAGAGACTTTGTATTGCAAGAGCATTGGCAGTAGAACCGGAAGTATTGTTGATGGATGAGCCTACTTCTGCGCTTGATCCGATTTCCACTTCCAAAATAGAAGAATTAGCAGTAGAATTAAAGAAAAAATATACGATTGTTATGGTTACTCACAATATGCAGCAGGCAGCACGTATTTCTGATAAAACAGCTTTTTTCCTTTTAGGAGAAATGGTAGAATACGGAAATACAGAGGAAATGTTTTCTATGCCTAAGAATAAGAAGACAGAAGATTATATTACAGGAAGATTTGGTTAATTGCGTTATATTAAAAAATAAAATATGATTTGGAAAATGCGCATGAACTATCAGGTATAAGTTTTAATGATTTCTTCGGCAATGAATCGTTTGGCAATACAGCGATTCATTGCCTGTTTTTCTATGTAATGATGGGCTTCAGGTTCACTCATGGAGAGCTCGCTGATTAAAATCCATTTTGCTTTATTAACCAGACGGATTTCTGCCATTTTGTCTTCAATAGATAAAGACTTTTTTTCAAATTGTCTTAAACGTTCACGAGCGCTTTCCATCCAGGTAAGAGAATGGAGAATAATAGGCTTAGAAATTGGTTTTGGCAGTGTGAACACACCATATTCAGCCACTTTGTCATGAATAGAGGGCTGAATGTCACCTTTAACAAGAAGGAGTACCACACATTGCTTGGAAGTAGATATGTCAATTGCAAAACGGGTGCCAATATCATCAGGAAGAGGAGCATTGATGATAACAAAGTCAAAAGCTTTTTCTGCTAATATACGTCTGGCAGCACTGACACTTGAGACCGTCAGGACAGGATAATAGCGTATTTCAGACAGCAGACTGGTGAATGCAGAGGTGAAGCTATCTGTTGCAGATACGATGAGTATACTGTAAACACGTTCTCTTAAACTCATTTAATCTCCTCCTTCTTTTGTTCATTTGATTTATCGGTTACAATAGATGTTTAATATAGCATCCGGTATATATTTTCTGATGAAATCACTGTTTGCGGCTGTGGTACAGGCAGATTTGAAATTTTCCGGAAGTTGTTTAAAGCTTGTAAGGATATCTTTATCTGCTTTGTACAGATTAATATCAGAGGGTGCAGGAAGTTCTGTTTTATTTTGAATTCCGTCCAGAATAGCATAAATAATCAGGGCAAATGCCAGATAGGTATTCGCAGAGGGATCAGGAGAACGAAGTTCTACACGTCGATATTTGCCAATTGCTGAAGGAACTCTGATAAGCTGTGAACGGTTTTCATTGGACCATGAAATATATTTCGGAGCCTTGTTTTTTCCAAAACGTTTATAAGAATTTTCTGTTGGATTTAAAAATATTGTCATATCCGAAATTTTATCTAAAATACCCGCTATCAGATAATTCATATTATCTGTACTGTCAGAAGATTTGACAGATATATTAATATGAAATCCATTTCCAGGCGCATGTTCTAATGGCTTTGGCTTAAAAATCAGCAAAAATCCCATTTTGCTGCGCAATTGTTTTGACAACGGTTTGAAATGTCATTGCATTGTCAGCTGCTGTTAAAGGATTAGAGTAGCGGAAGTCAATTTCATTTTGTCCTGGTCCTTCTTCATGATGGGAACTTTCTGGCTGAATACCCATTTGCTCCAATGTCAGACATATTTCACGACGTATATTTTCACCTCTGTCTTCCGGAGCAATATCCATATAAGAGGCATTATCATAAGGAAGTTTTGTGGATTTGCCATTGTCATCTAATTGGAATAGATAAAACTCCTGTTCTGCACCAAAGAAAATTGATAACCGGCATATTCAGCGGCCTGAATTGCTTTTTTTTAAAATAGAACGTGTGTCACACTCAAATATTTTTTCCGTCCGGATAGGTAATGCTACAGAACATTCTTACCACACATCCATGTTCTGGTCTCCAGGGTAAGGGCATCAGAGTGTCTGGTTCTGGATGAAGGAACAAATCAGAATGCGTTTCGTCTCCAAAACCTGCGATTGCAGATGCATCAATGGCAATACCATATTCAAAAGCCCGAGGAAGTTCCTGAGGCATAATGGATATATTCTTCTGTTTGCCAAATACATCGCAAAAGGCAAGACGAATGAATTTAACATCTTCTTCCTGCACATATTGGATGATCTCTTCTTTTGAATACTTCATAATACTACCTGCTTTCTTTAATTTGGCACATACATTTGTTTGTATGGATTTTTACTGTCTGGTGTAATAACTGTAAAAGGAACAGATAAAAGCTTATCTATAGAATATGTGAAATCTCTACAGTACTCAGACAGATATTCCATAATTTCATCTAAATCCTTTGAAGTTGCGTATCTTGCAGTAACTTGTTCTGGAAAGCAGATATCTTTGCAATTCCCGCGCAAAAACATTTTTCCACCGTGCATTCCGGTACATGGGAAGTTCCCTACTATAGGTTTTCCGACAGTGTTTATTCCAAGAACAATAATGATGCCACCAGCCTGATATTCGCCCAGAAAGCTTCCGGTATGTCCACCAATAATCATAACAGGAATTTTTTCTTTATAAGCTTTCATATGAATCCCGGCGCGATATCCTGCGTTACCTTTTACATAAATCTTGCCCCCACGCATAGCGTAACCGGCAGCATCTCCGATATTACCATGTATAAGAATTTTTCCTTCATTCATAGTATCGCCCACAGCGTCTTGAGCATTGGCATTTACTACAATATTGGCATTGTTTAAATAGGAACCCAGTGCGTTTCCTGGAATGCCATTGATTGTAATATTTTTATCAGACATACCTGCAGCAATAAACCTTTGCCCACAGCAACTTTCAATCATACAGTCTTTATCTGCATTGCACAGTGCTTCATTCACAGCTCTGTAATTTAAATTTGCAGCATTAATGATTTTCATATTATACCATACCTTCCTAAAAAAAGTTTATATTTTTGAAATTATTCTCCGGCATGAAAAATACCAAGTATTTCAAGTTCTTTTTCCGTTAACCCGATGCCACGCAACATGAGACGATTTCCTCGTAATGCTTCAATTGAATTAATACCCATGCCACCCATAAGCTCTTTGATTTCATGGTTCCATGCGGTTATTAGATTAACTAAGCGTTGCTTTCCGATTTCTGGATCAAGTCTCTTTACAAGTTCTGGTCTTTGAGTTGCGATTCCCCAGTTGCATTTGCCGCTTTGACAGGTACGGCAGAGGTGACAGCCGAGAGCTAGCAGGGCAGCAGTAGCTATGTAACAGGCATCTGCGCCCAGTGCTATAGCTTTTACTACATCAGCAGCGCTGCGAATACTTCCGCCCACTATCAGTGATACATTGTTACGAATGCCTTCGTCACGAAGCCGCTGGTCAACAGAGGCAAGCGCAAGTTCAATGGGGATGCCCACATTATCTCTGATTCTGGTAGGTGCAGCTCCTGTACCGCCACGAAAGCCATCGATGGCAATAATATCAGCTCCGCTGCGGGCAATTCCGCTTGCAATAGCTGCAATATTATGAACAGCGGCAACCTTAACAATGACTGGTTTTTGGTATTGTGTAGCTTCTTTTACTGAAAAAACAAGTTGACGCAAATCCTCGATAGAGTAGATATCATGATGGGGGGCGGGAGAGATTGCATCAGAGCCTTCAGGAATCATGCGGGTACGCGATACATCACCGATTATTTTTGTACCGGGAAGATGTCCGCCAATGCCTGGTTTTGCACCTTGTCCCATTTTAATTTCTATTGCAGAGCCTGCTTTTAAATAATCTTCGTAAACGCCGAAACGTCCGGAAGCTACCTGCACAATAGTATTTTTTCCATAGCAGTAGAAGTCTTCATGCAATCCACCTTCTCCGGTATTATACAAAATTCCGAGTTCTGTTGCTGCCAGAGCAAGGGATTTATGAGCGTTATAGCTGATAGAGCCGTAGCTCATGGCAGAGAACATAACAGGCATGGAGAGTTCCAACTGGGGAGGAAGTTTGCAGTCTAATTTTCCATCTGCTGTACGATTTATTTTGGAGGGCTTCTTTCCAAGGTACACACGAGTCTCCATGGGTTCGCGCAAAGGATCAATAGAGGGGTTTGTTTACTTGTGAAGCATTAATAAGGATTTTATCCCAGTATACAGGCAGTGATTTTGGATTTCCCATGGAAGATAAAAGGACACCGCCACTGTTTGCCTGCTTATTAAATTTCATTTACTGTGTTTTGAGACCAGTTGGTATTTTTCCGTAGGGTACATTCGTTTTTTATAATTTTTAATGCTCTGGTAGGACAGAATGAAACACATCTCTGACAGTTGACACATTTTGTTTCATCATGTTTCATAATTTTATGTTCTTTGTCGTAAAAGTGAACTTCATTGGCACATTGTTGTTCGCATATTCGACAGGTAATACATCTGTTTTCATTTCTTATTATTTCAAATTCAGGATAGATAAATTCTATGCTCATAAAAATACACCTTCCTTTACTTTTATAATAACCGGTTCACCGCCGGCAGGAGACCAAATGTTTTCTGCATTCGGTTCCATGGTTCGGATTGCAGCTTCTTCACTGGCGATAAATACTTTGTCTTTTTTTTCACCGACAACCATAGAACGTAATTTAAGTCGGTCATTTAATGCCATTAGCCCCCCATTAAAACCTAAAACAATAGAAAAAGGACCGGTTATAAGCAGACTTGGGAATATAGTTCGGAGATAAGTGTGTTTTGCTGGTCATTCAAATCTGTTTTTGCTTCAATAGTACTCCAGAAAGGAGCAGCAATGACGCTTGCAGCTTCTCCAAGGGTGAGTCCCTGTATACGGAGCAGATAATCCATGATGTAAGTAATAACTTCTGTATCGGTTTGGAGTGTACATTTGTAGCCGAACATTTCCATAAATCGGCGATTCGCATCATAAGATGAAATTTCACCATTATGTACAATAGAATAATCAAGTAGTGTAAATGGATGTGCACCGCCCCACCAGCCAGGAGTGTTTGTTGGATAACGTCCGTGAGCAGTCCAGGAATATCCCTCATATTCATCCAGTTTATAAAAAATCCCTACATCTTCAGGAAACCCCACAGCTTTGAAGGTTCCCATATTTTTTCCGCTGGAGAAAACATAGGCGCCGGGCATTTCTGCATTTATTTTCATAACTGTTCGGGCAACAAATTCATTTTCGTCTAGTTGCAGAGAGGTTAAAACAGATTGGAGGGGGGCAACAAAATATCGCCATATAATGGGTTCATTTGTAATTACCGGTATTTTACGGGTTGGAATGATTTCAGACTGGACAATTTCAAATTGATCTTTTAAAAAAGCTTCACATTTTTTCCTTGTGTCTCTGGTATCAAAAAACATATGTAATGCATAAAAATCTTTATATTGAGGGTAAATACCGTAACCGGCAAAACCTCCGCCTAATCCATTAGAGCGGTCATGCATAGGCTTCATGGAGTTTATAATCATTTCTCCGGACATTTTATTTCCTTCTTTGGAAATTACTGCTGAGATTGCACATCCGGAAGGAATTCTTACCTGACCTTCAAATTTCATATTATCTGCACCTTCCTTTCAAAATAAATAAAAAAGGCATTCATTTTAAGGACAGAAAAAATCTGTACGAAAAATGAACACCTTTGCTCATATTCCATATATATACAGCGTATGGTCAGTTTTGTCAAGAGTGATAATTGCAAAATGAGAAAAAATAAAAAAAGGGATTGACAAATAAATTTGCGAGGTGTATTATCCAACACGTAAAGGCAAGGGCGTCTTTGAGATATAAATCTCAGAGGCGTTTTTTATTTTAATACAAAAGGCAAGGATGTCTTTCAGATACAGAGAAAAGTATCGGGAAAGATATTCTTGCCTTTTTAAATTGAGAGGAGTGGCATTATGAAAAATATTTCAGACTTTTTTGGATGTATGGTTTTTGATGACAGAGTGATGAAAGCAAATTTATCAGCTGAGGTTTACAACTCCTTAAGAAAGACCATTGATAAGGGAGCAAAACTTGATATTAGCGTGGCAAATGCGGTTGCAGCAGCAATGAAGGACTGGGCAGTTGCAAATGGCGCCACGCATTATACTCATTGGTTTCAGCCGCTTACCGGCGTAACAGCGGAGAAACATGACAGTTTTATTTCCCCATCCCCAGATGGAGGCGTGATTATGGAATTTTCTGGAAAAGAATTGATTAAAGGGGAACCCGATGCATCTTCTTTTCCATCAGGAGGGTTGCGCGCAACTTTTGAAGCACGAGGATATACTGCGTGGGATCCTACTTCATATGCATTTATAAAAAGGGGAAAAACATTATGTATTCCTACGGCATTCTGTTCTTATGGTGGAGAGGCTCTGGATAAGAAAACACCATTACTTCGTTCCATGGAAGCCTTAAACAGACAGGCACTTCGCATCCTTCATCTGTTTGGAAATGATGCGGTGAAATGTGTACGTACTTCTGTAGGACCGGAGCAGGAGTATTTTCTTATTACAAAGGAAATGTATGAACAGAGAAAAGACCTTCGATTTACAGGACGAACTCTTTTTGGAGCAAAACCACCGAAGGGACAGGAGATGGATGATCATTACTTTGGTGTGATTAAGCCTAGGGTTGCTGCATATATGGAAGAATTAAATGAAGAACTATGGAAATTGGGTATTCTGGCTAAAACAGAACATAATGAAGTGGCTCCGGCACAGCATGAATTAGCTCCTATTTATACCACAACTAATATTGCAACAGACCATAATCAGCTGACAATGGAAGTTATGCAGAAGGTCGCAGAAAAAAATGGACTTGTATGTTTACTTCATGAGAAACCGTTCGCAGGTGTAAACGGTAGTGGAAAACATAATAACTGGTCGATTGCGACAGACAAAGGTGTAAATTTATTGTCACCAGGAGATACTCCTTATGAAAATGCACAGTTTTTATTGTTCTTATGTGCAGTTATTAAAGCAGTGGATGATTATCAGGATTTGCTGCGGCTTTCAGTTGCAACTGCAGGAAATGATCACAGATTGGGGGCGAATGAGGCACCTCCGGCAGTTGTTTCTGTTTTTCTTGGAGATGAATTGAATGCAGTACTGGAAGCTATTGAGACAGGTGTCACGTATGAAGGAACGAAGAAGACTCAGATGAAGTTGGGAGTAGATGTGCTTCCAAAATTTAATCGAGACACTACAGACCGCAATCGTACTTCTCCATTTGCATTTACCGGAAATAAATTTGAGTTTCGCATGTTGGGATCATCTAACAGTATCGCATGTGCAAATATTATGCTCAATAGTGCAGTGGCAGAAAGCTTGAAAATTTATGCGGACAGGCTGGAAAAAGCAGAGAATTTTGAGGATACACTACATGAAATGATCAGAAAAACGATTAAAGATCATAAACATATTATTTCAACGGCAATGGCTATGATGATACATGGATTAAAGAAGCAACAGAAAAACGAGGATTGCTTAATTATCGTACAACACCAGACTGTATGCCTCATCTTTTAGATGAAAAAAATGTACGGATGTTGACATCTCATAAAATATTTTCAGAGGCAGAATTAAAGTCCAGATGTGAAATTATGCTGGACAACTATTGCAAAACGGTATTAATTGAAGCAAATACTATGATTGACATGGCAAAAAACAGAAATTGCTCCGGCAGTAAAGTTCCTATGTCCTTGAACTGGCGAATACAGCAGTGGCAAAGCAAACAGTAGATGCATTGATTTCCTGCAGATATGAAAATGATTTATTAAAGAAGCTATCCAGACTGGAAGAGCAGATTGCAGTCAGAGCAGAAGAGCTGGAAGATGCTGTATTGAAATTACAGAGCGCCGGAGATATTGAAGAAGAAGCTTATATGATAAGAGATATAATTTTAAGTAAAATGTGTGAACTCCGAGTTGCCTGTGACGAGGCGGAAACAATGACAGCAAAGAAATACTGGCCGTTTCCAACTTACAGTGACTTGTTGTTTGGCGTAAAATAAATCAGTATTTAGTAAATTACGGAGGTATATTCAGATGTGTTCTATTATGGGTTATTGCAGCCGCAGCATTTCTTTTTATGATTTTATGAAAGGGTTTGAAAAGACAAAATCAAGAGGTCCGGATGACAGCCGTGTAGTGAAGACAGAAAAAGGTATTCTCGGATTTCACAGACTTTCAATCATGGGGTTGACCCCGTCTGGTATGCAGCCGTTTCAGTATGGAAAAAATTATGTAGTCTGTAATGGAGAGATTTATGGATTTGAGAAATTAAAGAAAGAACTGTCAGATAAATATACATTTGAAAGTGACTCAGATTGTGAAATACTTTTACCGCTGTATCAGGAATATGGTACAGATATGTTTTCTATGCTGGATGCAGAGTTTGCCTGTATCATTTATGATGGTAAAACAGAAAAATTCATTGCTGCAAGAGATCCTATTGGAATTAGACCATTATATTATGGCTATGACAAAGAAGGAGCTGTTGTTTTTGCCAGTGAACCCAAAAATCTGATAGGAATTGCAAAGAAGATTATGCCTTTTCCACCAGGACACTATTATAAAGATGGCCAATTCATCTGTTATCATGATATTACAAAGGTAGACGAAGTTTGCAACGACAGTATGGAAAAAATTTGTGGAAAAATTCACGATAAGCTTATAACTGCTGTGGAAAAACGTCTTGTATCAGACGCTAAAGTAGGATTTCTGCTTTCGGGTGGACTGGACTCTTCTCTAGTATGTGCAATTGCGGCGAAAAAAACCAAAGAACCAATTAAAACTTTTGCCATTGGTATGAGTGAAGATGCCATTGATTTAAAATATGCAAGGCAAGTGTCAGATTACATCGGTAGTGATCATACAGAAGTGTATATGACACCGCAGGAAGTACTTGCCTCACTGGAAACAGTTATTTATTTATTGGGAACATACGACATCACAACAATTCGTGCCTCTATGGGAATGTATTTGGTGTGTAAAGCAATCCATGAACACACGGATATCCGAGTCCTTTTAACAGGGGAGATTTCTGATGAATTATTTGGATATAAGTATACAGATTTTGCACCAAATGCAGAAGCTTTTCAACGAGAATCTCAGAAACGAATACGTGAAATTCATATGTATGATGTTCTTCGTGCGGACCGCTGTATATCTGTAAATTCATTGGAAGCAAGAGTTCCTTTTGGAGATCATCGATTTTGTAAAATATGTAATGGCAATAAATCCAGAGATGAAGATTAACATCTATGGAAAAGGAAAATATCTGTTGCGTCATGCATTTGAAAAAGATAATTATCTGCCGGAGGAAATTCTTTGGAGAGAAAAAGCTGCATTTTCAGATGCAGTAGGACATTCTTTAGTTGATTATTTGAAGCAATATGCAGAAGATAAGTATACAGATGAAGAGTTTGAAAGCAGATGTGAAAATTATGTACATGCCATACCATTTACCAAAGAATCTTTATTGTACAGAGAAATTTTTGAAAAGTATTATAAGGGACAATCTGAGATGGTCGTAGATTTCTGGATGCCGAATGCGGAATGGGAAGGATGTAATGTAAAAGATCCTTCCGCAAGAGTCCTTGCCAATTATGGTGACAGTGGGAAATAATAGAAACTCTTGGTAATCCTAACAGTGATATTCCGGATATTGATGCCTTGGCTGGGATTGCTCATAAACATGGCTTACCTCTTGTAGTGGATAAGACCTTTGGTACACCATATTTTATTCGACCGATTGAACACGGAGCTGATATTGTAGTGCATTCTGCTACAAAATTTCTTGGTGGCCATGGTACTACTCTTGGAGGAATTATTGTAGACGCAGGAAAATTTGATTGGGCTGTTTCCGGAAAGTATCCGGCAATTGTTGCCCCGAATCCAAGTTATCATGGTGTTTCTTTTGTAAATGCTGCGGGACCGGCAGCGTTTGTTACATATATTAGGGCAATTCTCCTTCGTGATACAGGAGCAAGCATTTCTCCTTTTGCAGCATTTTTACTATTACAGGGAATTGAAACATTTTCACTGCGCTTGGAACGCCATGCAGAAAATACTAAGAAAGTGGTAGAATTTTTAAAAAATCATTCGCAAGTTGAAAAAGTAAATCATCCGTCCCTTCCTTCGCATCCGGATTATTTTCTTTATCAGAAATATTTTCCAAATGGAGGCGCATCTATTTTTACATTCGATATCAAAGGAGGGAAGGAAGAAGCATATAGGTTTATTGATCACTTGCAAATTTTCTCATTGCTTGCAAATGTAGCGGATGTGAAAAGTCTTGTAATTCATCCGGCAACTACAACACATAGCCAGCTTTCACCGGAAGAATTGGAAGAGCAGGAAATTAAATCTAATACAATCCGACTTTCTATCGGAACAGAAAATATAATAGATATAATTGAAAGAATTATGCCTGTACTTTCTAAAAATCATTATGTGGAAGGTGTACAGGGAAAAGGCGGGGGATATCGTCTTGCAAAAGAGCCAAAGGATTATCGGATTGGAGATATTTTAAGATTGACTGAAGGACAGTTGGTTCCTGTAGCATGTTTGGAATGTAATGCGGAAACTTGTAAGCGCGCAAATATATGTAAAACATTGCCAATGTGGAAAGAGTTTCATCATATGGTAAACAATTATTTTGACAATATTACCCTTTCAGATTTAATGAAATATGGTGACAAAAGTAAAGATTTTCAATAAAATAGATTGACAAGAGAAATCATAAGAGGTAAAATAGCGTGCGTAAAGGCAAAGGCGTCTTTAAGTTAAAAGAAACTTAAAGGCACTTTTGCCTTTTTGTTTGATGGGAAATTGTATTTTATGAAACAGAAAATAAAGGAAGGAAGTGAGCGACAGTGACGAAATATATTTTTGTAACAGGAGGGGTAGTATCAGGACTGGGAAAGGGAATTACAGCAGCTTCACTTGGAAGACTTTTAAAGGCAAGAGGTTTGAAAGTAGCTGCACAGAAGCTGGATCCCTATATTAATGTAGATCCTGGAACAATGAGTCCATATCAACATGGTGAAGTATATGTGACCGAAGATGGAGCAGAAACAGATTTGGATCTGGGACATTATGAGAGATTTATTGACGAAAATCTAAATCAATATTCTAACCTTACAACAGGAAAAGTTTACTGGAATGTATTAAATAAGGAACGAAAAGGGGAATATCTTGGTTCTACAGTTCAGGTTATTCCTCATGTTACGAATGAAATTAAAGAATTTGTGTATCGCGTAGGGGAAAAAACGGATGCAGATGTAGTAATTACGGAGATTGGTGGAACAATCGGAGATATTGAATCTCAGCCATTTCTGGAAGCAGTGCGACAGATTTCCTTAGAAATAGGAAAGGAAAACAGTCTTTTTATTCATGTGACGTTAGTTCCTTATTTGAGCGGTTCTGAAGAACACAAGTCTAAACCAACACAACATTCAGTCAAGGAATTAAGAGGTATGGGAATCAATCCAGATATTATTGTGTTGCGTTCCGATAAACCGCTGGAGGCATCTATTTTCAAGAAAATTTCACTTTTCTGCAATGTAAAGTCAGATTGTGTTGTTGAAAACAGAACCTTGTCTAACCTTTATGAAGCGCCATTGATGTTGGAAAAATCCAGATTTTCAGACGTAGTATGCAGGGAACTTAATATTGATGCACCGAAACCGGTACTGGCAGAGTGGGAACAGATGGTAAGACGTATTCAAAACCGTACAGGGGAAGTCCATATTGGACTTGTTGGAAAATATGTAAAACTTCATGATGCATATTTATCTGTGGTAGAGGCAATGAATCATGCCGGGTATGAAATGAATACGTTTGTGAAAGTCCATTGGATCGACTCGGAGGATATTACTAAAGACAGTGTAAATAATATATTGAAAGATTTGTCTGGGGTTATTATTCCGGGAGGATTTGGAAATCGTGGGATAGAGGGTATGATTTTGGCGGCAAAATATGCCCGCGAAAAACAAATTCCGTATTTGGGCATTTGCCTTGGAATGCAGATTGCAGTTATTGAATTTGCAAGAAATATGTTGGGGCTTAAAGATGCTAATTCGGGAGAATTTGACGAACAATGCAAACATAAAGTAATTGACTTTATGCCAGGACAAAGTGAAGAAGTAGAAAAAGGAGGGACTCTTCGTTTGGGGAGTTATCCATGTAGTATTAAGTTCGGCACAAAATTGGAATCATACTATGGAAAACAAACCATACATGAACGTCATCGCCATCGTTATGAATTTAATAATAAATATCGCGAAAAGCTGACAGATGCAGGACTTGTAATCAGTGGGACTTCTCCAGATAACAGTCTGGTGGAAGCTATAGAACTGCAGGAGCATCCGTTTTTTACTGGCGTACAGTTTCATCCAGAATTCAAGAGCCGCCCAAATCAGGCTCATCCACTATTTAGAGGCTTTATTTCGGCTGCATTAAAGGAGCAAAATTATGGGAATTCATGAGGAATGTGGCGTATTCGGAATAATAAATACAAGAAAAAAGAATGTGGCAGAAATCGTTTATTATGGATTGTATGCGCTGCAACATAGAGGACAGGAAAGCTGTGGAATTGTTGTAAATGATGAGGGGGTATTTACTTCTCATAAGGATCTTGGACTTGTAAGTGAAGTATTTACTAAAGATTCGTTGTCTCATTTACCAGAAGGAACCATGGCTGTGGGTCATGTACGATATGGAACCACAGGAGGAACAACGCGAAATAACTGTCAGCCCATTGAAGTGAACCATCAGAAAGGCAAAATGGCAGTGGCGCATAATGGAAATCTAAGTAATGCATTGGAATTGCGTGATAAGTTAGAATTGTCAGGCGCAATTTTTCATACGACAAGTGACACGGAAACGATAGCTTATGTTATTACCAGAGAAAGGCTGATGACGCCAAGTATTGAAGATGCAGTGAGCAATACTATGAATTTACTGGAAGGGGCGTATTCTTTGGTCTTGGTATCGTCTGCAAAGATGATTGCTGCAAGAGACCCTTACGGGTTCAGACCGCTTTGTTATGGACAGATGTCAGATGGCTCTTATGTTGTTGCATCAGAAAGTTGTGCATTATCAGCCGTAGGTGCAGAATTTATCAGAGATTTACTGCCGGGAGAAATACTAGTCTTTGATCAGAAAGGGATGGTGTCAAGAAAAGAACACTGTGGAGAACAGAAGCAAAAAAACATGTATCTTTGAGTATATTTATTTTGCCAGACCGGATTCGGTTATCGATAATGTATCTGTTCACGCTTCACGAATTCGCGCAGGTCAGTTGCTGGCAGAGAACTATCCGGCAAAAGCAGATGTTGTAATTGGAGTTCCGGACAGCGGTCTGGATGCTGCTCTTGGCTATGCAAATAAATCAGGTATTCCTTATGGGATTGGATTGATCAAAAACAAATACATTGGCAGAACATTCATTTCACCGAGCCAAAATGAGCGATTGGATAAAGTTCGAATAAAACTATCTCCTGTAAAGAATGTAATAGATGGAAAAAGGGTGGTTCTTATTGATGACTCTATTGTAAGAGGAACCACAAGCAGACAGATTGTAAAATTACTACGTGATGCAGGGGCAAGAGAAATACATATGAGAATTTCCGCACCTCCATTTTTGCATCCTTGTTATTATGGGACAGATATTGATTCTGAGGAAAACCTGATTGCCTGTCATCACAGTACAGAAGAAATTGCTGGAATGCTTGGAGTAAATTCTTTAGGATATCTGGAAATCTCTCAATTGGGAAAATTGATTGAAAGTGAGGATTATTGTGCAGCATGTTTTAATGGAAGATATCCCACACGAATTCCAATAGATCTTCGCAAAGACCGATTTGAAAGAAAATTATCGGAGAGAAAAAATAATGGAGGAATAGAGTATGGTAAAACCTAATATGTATTACAATGAATTGAAAGACTCATACCTTTTTTATAATATAGCCCAGAAAACCAGAACGTATGTAGAGAACCATCCGGGAGTAAAACTTTTAAGAATGGGAATTGGAGATGTTTCATTACCATTGTGTAATGCAGTGATTAAAGCATTGCATGAGGCTGTGGATGATCAAGCTTCAAAAAGTAGTTTTCATGGATATATGCCAGAATGTGGTGCTCCATTTTTAAGAGAAGCGATTGTAAAATATTATGCAAAAAGAGGTATTTCTTTATCAGCGGAGGAAATTTTTGTGTCAAGCGGAGCAAGTGATGAATTGGGAGATGTTTTGGATTTATTTGATCGCTCTAATCAGGTATTGGTAATTGAGCCAGCTTATCCGGCGTATGTAGACGCAAATGTGATGGCAGGAAGAAAGATTATGTATTTGGTTTCAGGAGAGGAAAATGAATTTTTGCCTGAACCAAATGAGAAAACAGAAGCAGATATTATTTATATTTGTTCACCAAATAATCCTACTGGAGCTGTTTTTTCACGTAGTCAACTTCAGGCATGGGTCAATTATGCAAATAAGAGAGGTTCCATTATTCTTTTCGATGCGGCATATGAGGCCTTTATTGAGGATGAAATACTTCCACATAGTATTTTTGAACTGGATGGAGCAGAAACATGTGCCATAGAAATTTGCTCTTTTTCAAAAACTGCCGGCTTCACGGGAACCAGACTTGGTTATACCATTATACCAAAAGCATTGAAGCGTAATGGGATGAATATGAATGAGATGTGGGTGCGAAATCGTACAACAAAAACAAATGGTGTATCTTATATTATTCAGAAAGGTGGAGCAGCAGTTTTTTCAGAAGAAGGTCAGAAACAAATTCATGAAAATATACAGATTTATAAGAAAAATGCAAAAGTATTGATGCAGGCCTTGGATCAGCTTGGAATTTGGTACTGTGGAGGGAAAAATGCCCCTTATATTTGGATGAAATGTCCGAGAGGAATGAAAAGCTGGGAGTTTTTTGACTATCTGTTACAGGAAATTCAAGTAGTAGGAACACCAGGAGAGGGGTTTGGAGCTTGTGGAGAAGGATATTTTAGATTCTCAACGTTCAGTTCTCCGGAAGATACAAAAGAAGCAGCAAAAAGAATTGTTAAATTACTTTCATAATGTTTGATATAGGATTTTTATGGTAACAGTTAAGATTTCAAGATAAAAATGTAAAGAATGTAAATGAAAGAATGTAAAGTTAACAGACGCAGGAGAGGCGTCTGTTATTTTTATATAAATTTTACTTTGATTTAACAATCTGACGGTAGTCGATTTTACATGATTTTCGTATAATGATATCACAGCAATAAAAAATAATGTTGTAAAAAATTAGAAAAAGATAAATAATTTATATCACAGGGAGGTTTGGCTGATGCGTACAAAATTCGACCAGCAGCTTGAGGAGCTGAATGTAGAGCTGATTAAAATGGGAGCTTTATGTGAAAGAGCAATCAGAAGAGCAGTGGATCAGCTTGAGGATACTCAGGATGCAGAAAAGGAACTTGTAGATGGAATTGAGGAGGAAATCAATCAGAAAGAAAGAGAGATTGAAACTCTTTGTATGAAACTTCTCCTTCAACAGCAGCCCGTAGCCGGTGACTTGAGACAAATATCTTCTGCATTAAAAATGATTTCTGATATGGAAAGAATTGGGGATCAGGCGCAGGATATTGCGGATATGTCCCGCTTTGTTCAGGTGAAGGAACTGGCTCATAAAATTCATATTGGAGAAATGGCTGAAGCAGCAATTAAAATGGTGACAGAAAGCATTGACTCTTTTGTAAAGAAGGATTTGGAAGCTGCGGCAAAGGTTGTAGAATATGATGATGTAGTAGACAATCTGTTCTTAAAAGTAAAACAGGAGCTTCCAAATATGATGAAAAAGGATGCTCAGCAGGCAGAATATTACATTGATTTAATTATGATTGCCAAGTATTTAGAAAGAATTGGGGATCACGCAGAAAACATTGCCCAGTGGGTAGAGTACTCAATAACAGGAAAGCATGAAGCAGACAGAGGATAATAGGATGATTTATTTAGTAGAAGATGATGAAAGTATCAGAGAGTTATTGGTGTATACCTTAAATGGTCAAGGGCTTGTGGCAGAGGGATTTGCGTATCCCTCTGATTTTTGGCATGCGATGGAAAAGAAAATTCCGGATTTAGTGCTTTTGGACATTATGCTGCCGGAGGAAGATGGACTGGAAATTTTACAGAAACTTCGTAAAAAGAAAGAAACGAAAAATATTCCCATTGCCATGCTGACGGCAAAGGGCAGTGAATATGATGTTGTAAAAGGTCTTGATGGCGGAGCAGATGATTATATTCCCAAACCATTCCGTATGATGGAGTTGGTTTCCAGAGTGAAAGCACTGCTTCGCAGGGGTGGTCAGGAACAGCCTCAGGATGATGAAGAATACGTTTTGGGAGAATTATATGTTTCAAAGAAGCGTCATCTGGTAAAGGTAAAAGGAGAAGAAGTTACTCTTACCATGAAGGAGTTTGAGCTTTTATTGCTGTTCTTATCAAATCCAGGGATTGTGTTTTCCAGGGCACAGCTTTTGGATAAAATATGGGGATATCAGTTTGATGGAGAAAGCAGAACAGTAGATGTTCATATTAGAACACTTCGTCAGAAACTGAAAGAGGCCGGACGATATATTGAGACTGTTCGAGGTATAGGATATAAGGTAGGAGGGGAAGAATGACAAAAAGAATTTTCAAGTCTATGCTTTTAGTTTCCATGATTGTCCTTTTTGCAGGCTCCGGATTGATTATGGGGATTTTATATCATTATTTTGGAAAGCAGCTGGCAAAAGAACTAAAAACAGAAGCAGCCTATTTGGCTATTGCAGTGGAAAAAGAGGGAATGGAAGCTTTTGATAAGACTGCCTCCCCAGACAGAACGTGTCACATATATTGATGAAGATGGAACCGTTCTTTTTGACAGTGTAGCAGATGAAGATGATATGGATAATCATGAAAATCGCTCAGAAATTCAAAAAGCATTAAAAACGGGATCTGGTACGGCAGTAAGAAAATCAGATACGTTATCAGAAAAAACGCTATATTATGCAATGAAAATGGCAGATGGAAAAGTATTGAGAGTATCCAGTGTTCAGTATAATATTCCAGGGCTTTTAGGAGGAATGGTACAGCCTATTTTGATTATCTTGATTTTTATGGTAGGTTTGTCAGCGTTATTAGCTTTTCGTCTTTCAAAGAAAATTACAGAGCCTATCAATGCCCTTGATTTGGAACATCCGGAGGATAATCAGGTATATGATGAGTTGACACCACTCTTAAGTAAAATTAGCAGACAGCAAAAGTCTCTTCATCGTGAGATTGAAGATGCCAGAAATCAACAGGAAGAATTTTCTTTAATTACAGAAAATATGGAAGAAGGATTTTTAGTTATTGATAAGCATACAGAAGTATTATCTTATAACTCCAGTGCACTGAAGCTTTTAGGTGATTCTAAATGGCAGGGAAGACAGAGTATTTTAACACTAAATAGAAGTGAAGAATTTCAGGGTATTGTAGAACAGGTGCTGGAAGGCCATCATAC
>ENA-OQCB01000392-OQCB01000392.1-human-gut-metagenome-genome-assembly--contig:-NODE-392-length-20574-cov-6.481929_pt1 | contig 20574 bp, 23 predicted proteins | sample MGYA00242493_ERZ504568 | MGnify/ENA primary metagenome ERZ504568 (study PRJEB26092, sample SAMD00036229) | human gut metagenome | host: Homo sapiens | study: EMG produced TPA metagenomics assembly of...
TGATGAGGAGGGCGATGTACGCTATGTCTTCATGCTGGCGATTGCCGCTAATCAAAGCTCAGATCAGTATCTGCGGGTGCTTGCCACACTGGCCGGGCTGTTGACGCATGAAGAATTTATCGAAGTACTGGAGCATGCACAAAGCTATGAAGAAATCATTCAGGCTATCAATACCCTGCAATCGAATTGTGCGTAAGGAACACAATGGGAACGGAAAGGAAGGTGAATTTTATGAAAATCGTTGCAATTACATCCTGTGCAACAGGCATCGCTCATACGTATATGGCCGCAGAGGCTATTAAAAAGGGAATGCAAAAAGGAAGGGGTATGCGTGCAAGGTGGAGATGCAGGGAGCTTTAGGGATTGAAAACAAGCTCTCGGAAAAGGATATCAAGACGGCAGACCTGATCGTTTTTGCCAATGACGTGGGAATCAGTAAGGCAGAACGCTTTGACGCTTATAAGGATAAGATTGTCAGACATACACCGCATCAGGTGATTCAGAAGCCGGATATCATTTTCGAAACACTGAAATAATTCATACAGTATGTTATTTAGGAGGACGAAAAAAGTCATGAAAGAAAAACTTAGTGAAATAAAAGGGGCACTGTTGACAGGTGTCAGCTATATGCTGCCATTCGTTATCGCCGGAGGAATACTGATTGCTCTGGGCTTCGCCATTGGCGGTTATGACATTCCCAATTCCGTGGAAGAATATGGGAACTTCGCTTCAACCATCTTCTGGTTAGGAAAAAAAGGCATTTGCCTTAATGGTGCCGGTTCTGGGTGCCTATGTCGCCTATTCCATTGCGGATAAGCCCGGTATTGCTGTCGGTATGGTCGGCGGTGCACTTGCGGATATGCAGGGGTCCGGCTTCCTTGGTGCCCTGATTGCAGGTATCATTGCCGGTTACCTTGTGAATCTGTTAAAGAAAATCAATCTGCCGATGGCATTGAAATCACTGCTGCCAACACTGATTATCCCGATCATCGGGGTAGGGGCAATCGGTTTGATCATGGTATACGTTATTGGTACACCGCTATCCGCATTAACAACGGCTTTAACCGATATGCTGAACTCTCTGGGAACCGGAAATCTTGTCCTGCTGGGTATCATCCAGGGCTTTATGCTTGCCTTTGATATGGGTGGTCCCTGCAATAAGGTTGCCTATGCCTTCGCGCTTGCTGCTATGGATGCCGGAAACTACATGCCGATGGCAGCGAACTTTATCGGCAGTATGGCACCTCCGCTGGCAATCGCGGTTGCGGCACTGGTCGCAAAAAACAAATTTACAAAGGAGGAACGTGCAGCGGTACCCGGTCTGTTTGCCGGAGCATTCGGTATGATCACCGAATTCGCCATTCCGTTTGCGGCCGCAAATCCACTGACGGTGATTCCTTCCCTGATGGCAGGCTCCGCAGTAGGCTGTGCATTATCCTATGTATTCGGATTGACCATGCGTGCACCGCATGGCGGCTTGTTTGTACTGTTCGCATTGAATAACGCACTTCTGTTTATTGTAGCACTTCTGATTGCCGGCGCAGTCAGTGCAGCTTTACTGATCCTGCTGCGGAAGCCTGCAGTAGAAGCTGAAGAATAGGAAAGGACACAGGACTATGGCAAAACTATTTGATATCATGGGGAATTTCCCCTTTAAAGCAGAGGATAAGAAACCGACGCTGATTCGCAAGAGCGAGTATTCCACAGCGCTGTATCCACCTAACAATGCATTTACCTCTGACAACACCTTTACGATGGTTACGACGGATACCTTCATGCTCGGTATCTATGAGCTGGGTCCGGGCGGTGTCTTTGCACCGCTGGATATCCATCCCGGTGATGAATCCTATTACATCCTGAACGGTCCGGTCGTACAGCGAAGCGGAAACGGACAGTTTGCTTATCTGGAAACTGGAGAAGGGCTGTTCATGCCGGAGGGTGCATGGCACTGCTGTCACAATTTCTCCGATCAGAAGGCAAGGATCCTGTATTTCATCACACCGAAGGCATGGAGTGAGTCGATTCCGCCTGCTGTGATTCCAAGCGATGAGGAAACGAAGTTCTATAAGGGACCAAACAACGATACACTTCCGGATATGCGTGGAAGGATTCAGGATATCTCCCGTCAGGGCTGTACGGATGATATCGGTGCATGGCCGGTAGATCCCAGGGAAGCAAGAGAAACCGGTGCGGTCTATGCGGTCCGGGATTTTGAAAAGCTGAACAATGTGCATGGAACCAGGCATCCGATGCTGATGCGTTTCATCACCAGCAATGATTACGGTCACTTCGGGGAATTCATACTGCCGGCAGGCGGCTATGGACCAAGATGCTCCGATCCGGATACCCATGAAGGGGATGCGGCACTGTATTGTGTAGAGGGCCCGGTAACAGTCAATCTGGTCGATCTGGAGGAAAGCTTCGTACTGGAGCCGGAGGATACCTTCTTTATCCCGTCAGGAGTGAAGTATCAGCTGGTGAACTTTGAAAATCATCCGGTAAAAACGGTTTTCGCAATCACGAAGCTGTAGCTGGCAGGGAAGGCCGTGAGTGAATCGCTTGCGGCTTTTCTTCCTATCCGGCAGAGGAGCAAAGGATAGGATATATTGGGACAAACGGATGTTACTTGCGGGCAACTCGCAGGGAGGAAAGGAGCACTTATGAAGCTGGTAATCGGATGTGATGAGGCGGCATACCGCCTGAAGGAAGCAATGAAGGAAACTATCATACAGCTGGGGCATGAGGTGAAGGATATCGGGGTCTATCATGAAGCGCCGTCCCTGTACCCGGACATTGCGCAAAAGCTGTGCGCATGTATCACGGATGGAAGCTGTGAACGCGGTATCCTGCTGTGCGGGACCGGTATCGGTATGGCGATCACTGCCAATAAGATTCCCGGTATCCGTGCGGCGGTCGGACATGATCTGTTCTCTGTGGAGCGCAGCATCAAATCCAATGACTGTCAGGTGCTGTGCATGGGAGCAAGAGTCATAGCAGCGCAATATGCAAGGCTGCTGGTGGAACGCTGGCTGGAATGCAGCTTTGCCGGCGGTGCCAGTGCTGAAAAGGTGGCACGTATCATGGAAATCGAACAGGAATACAGAAGATAAGGAGGTGCAGGGAATGCAGAGAATCATCAATGATCCCAACATGGTCGTAGAGGATATGCTGAAGGGATTTGCGAAATGTCATCGGGATATCATCCATGTGGATGAAGAAAATCCCAGAGTCATCATCAGCAATTCCTTCAATAAACAGAAAAAGGTGGGGATCGTAACCGGAGGAGGGAGCGGACATAAACCGGCCTTCATCGGCTACTGCGGAGAACACATGACAGATGCGGTCGCTGTGGGGGAAATCTTTTCCTCACCGACAGCCAAGAGCTTCTATGACAGTATCCGTGCGGTGGATCAGGGCATGGGAGTGGCAGTGCTGTATGGCAATTATGCCGGAGATAATATGAACGTGAAGATGGCGATGGAGCTTGCAGAGGATGATGACATCGAGGTAAGAACCGTAGTGGCGAATGACGATGTGGCAAGTGCGCCGAAGGAAGACATCACCAAGCGAAGAGGTGTGGCGGGGGAAATCTTTCTATGGAAGGTCGGCGGAGCGAAAGCGGCACAGGGAGCTGATCTGGATGCGGTCATCTCTGCCGCACAAAAGGCAATCGAGAATACAAGAAGCGTGGGTGTCGGACTGGGACCGTGTACAATACCGGCAAACGGAAAGCCGAACTTCCAGATCGAGCCGGGAACGATGGAGTTTGGAATCGGACATCACGGAGAGCCGGGCGTATGTGTAAAACCGCTGGGGTCCGCGAAGCAGATGGCACAGGAGATGGTGGATATGGTCATCCGCGATGTACCGTTTAAAAGCGGGGATGAGGTGGCGGTACTGGTGAGCGGTCTGGGGGCAACGCCTGTCATGGAGCAGTATATCTTCTATCATGAGGTGGAGGAGCTGTTACAGCAGACAGGTATCCGGGTATACCGTTCGTATGTGGGGAACTATTTCACGTCACTGGAGATGAATGGTGTAACGCTGACGATGATGAAGCTGGATGAAGAATTGAAAGAATGTCTGGATATGGATAGTGCATGTGTGGGACTGACACAGGTGAGGAGACCGTGATGGAATATATCCGAAATGAGAAGAATGTGAAGATAGCGGAAGCGATATGTGAAGCGATCCACGAGAATGCAGCATATCTGAGTGAGATCGACGGTGCAATCGGAGACGGGGATCACGGAGTCAATATGAACAAGGGGTTTCTGATGGCGAAGGAGCGGCTTCGTGCGGATATGAGCTTTTCCGAGAGCATGAAGACGATCTCGCGGACGCTGGTGATGGATATCGGAGGAAGCATGGGTCCGATCTACGGAACGATGTTTTCAAGAATCGCAAGAGCGTGCAAACAGGAAGAGAAGCTCACAAAGGAGGTATTCCTAAAAGCCCTGCAGGATGCCTTACAGGGACTGCAGGAGCTGGCAGGGGCAAAGGAAGGCGATAAAACACTGATCGACACCCTTGCACCGGCGATAAGGGCATATGAGCAGGCGATGCAGGAAGGCAGAAGCTATGCGGCATGTCTGTGTGCGCTGCAGGAGGGAGCCGAGGCAGGCAGGGAACACACAAAGGAGCTTGTGGCAAAAATTGGAAGAGCAGCAAGACTGGGAGAGCGAAGCCGCGGCTATCTGGATGCGGGAGCGACGAGCTGCTGTATCATTCTAACGACGATGGCGCATCAGATGTGCACGGATATCCTAGAGAAATAGCAGCGGGAAAGATGCAGAATCACGTTATGTGAGGTCTGTATCTTTTTCTTTGCATAGCAATGAAAGCAGCGCAAACGGATTATCGGATTTGCATGAAGAAGACAGGGATGTTATCATATGACTGTGGAACATCGCCATAGCAAAGGCTGTCTGTATACATGGATAGGAAGGAAAATGACTGATTTAGCAGCTCTGCATTCGTTCTGATGGCATATGTCATGCCGTGCGATTCAGCCGTTACGGAGAATGACGGCAAACAGCGCTTTCTGAATAGGCGGTAAGATAAAGGAGAATGGAAAATAATGATACAGCATATGGATCAAATAGCAGAGGAGTTTATATCGCAGGACACGCATGGACTCATTACAAAAGCAATTGGTGCAGCCGCAGGCAGCGAACGGCTGTATGTGAACATTGATCGAATTCCGCCGGAAAGCTTCAGCACAAAGTATCACAGCCATTCCCAGCAGGAGGAATTCTTTCTTGTTCTATCCGGAAATGGGACTGTGCGGCTGAATGATGAAAGTTATCCAGTTGCAGAGGGTGATTTTTTCGCAAAGCCCTCCAGACAGAATATTGCGCATACCATATACAATTCCAGTGATACCGATTTGATAATACTTGACATAGGAACGATAGAGCAGGAGGATACCTGTTATTATCCTGATGAAGATATGTATCTTTTGAAGTCGAACGGGCAGCGAAGAATTATAAGCGGTTCTGATTTTAACAATGAATGGACAACAGAACCCAATGCGGATGAAGCAGGGGACACATTGTAAACGGATGAATCATGGAGTGTCATTTATTGAATTTGTGAAACCGTCTCATTGCATGCAGAAAGAAAACGTATTATGCTTAGTGCAGGAGGTGGCAACCATGGCAAATGAGGACAAAAAGGATTTCAATGCTATGCTGCATGACAGCAAGGATATGCCAAAGATGAAAATCATTACAGATACCGAAAGCATTAAAAAGTACGGAGGCAGCCGCATGTATTTTGCACCGCCTATTGACTATGACACGCTTATGCGGAGAATTCCCTTTGGCAGGGTAACCACGGTCGGGGAGCTTCGTGATTATTTTGCAAGAGTGAATCATGCGGATTTTACGGAGCCGATCACAGCCGGTATTTTTGTTTCCATCGCGGCATGGGCGAGTGTTCAGCGAGTGGATGATCCAACACCCTACTGGAGAACGCTGAAGGCTAATGGAGAGCTGAATGCCAAATATCCTGGAGGTGTGAGTGCACAGAAGGAAAAACTGGAGGCGGAGGGCCATACGGTTATTTGCAGGGGAAGAAAAAATATCCGTTATTTTGTAAAGGATTATGAAAATGCTCTCTTTGATTTCACACAAGACGGGCAGGCTTCCTGACAATAATAGCAGGGATATGCGCAAACATAGGCGCTAACAGCAGCGGGATAAAGAAAAGGATGAATTTCATGGACAGCAGATAAGGCATTGCATTGGAGCTGCTGTCTTTTCTATGCTGTATACAAATAAAAAGAGCTGGAAATATTAAATGATCATCGACGTTTATCGGGTGTTTTCACAGCTTTAGCTTGTTCTATGTAGTACAAGCTGAAATACCGGTGGATTAGACCACTTGGACCATGGTATAAACCATACGAATAAGCGGTTTCACAAAAAAAATATCACAAAACTGCAACAGCTATCACAAATTGTGTTAAAAACAGAAAAGTAGAAATAATGCGATAAATAAAGGGTTATTTGCATTTTATAGAGATTGTGGTAAAAGCTTGTACAGAAAAAAATAGAAATTTAGAAAGAAAACGCTTGCATTATTTAAAGGGGTGTTGTATCATATGAGTGTACTAAGTGGTATAGACCACTAGAAAGGGGTAAAACTCATGACAAATATCTTACTTGTATGCTCTGCAGGAATGTCTACCAGCATGATGGTTAAGAAAATGCAGGAAGCAGCAGCAGCGAAAGGAATCGAAGCAGAAATTTGGGCTGTCGGTGATGCGGATGCTGTCAACAATGTAGAAAAAAATGGACGTTATGCTTCTGGGACCTCAGGTTCGTTTCCTGGAATCCAAAATGAAGGGAATTGCAGGAGGGAAACCGGTTGCAGTCATCGACATGCAGGCATACGGCACCATGAACGGAGCGAAGGTTCTGGAACAGGCGTTAAAGCTTCTTGGGATGTAAAATCCCTCACAATGGCATTGTCACTATCGGTAACAGGTGGCTCCTTTTACCGGACAGTGTAAAATAATTCATTTTTAGGAGGAGAAAGAAAAATGGAAAAATTCACAGCGTGGATGGAGAAACATTTTGTGCCGATTGCGGCGAAAATCGGTTCTCAGAAACATCTGGTAGCGATTCGTGATGGATTCATCGGTATCATGCCAATTACCATGGCAGGTGCTGTCGCTACATTATTAAACGTATTCTTCCGTGATCTGCCAAACAATTATCTGCCGGACTGGCATATTGCAGAAACATTCCAGTGGCTGATTGGAATCAACGGAAATGTATGGTGGGGAACACTGGCAATGCTGGCCATTGCATTTGCATTTTCCTTCGGTTACCATCTGGCTAAGGCCTATGATGTGAACCCGCTTGCTGGAGGTCTTGTTGCACTGGCTTCCTTCGTTACGATCTTAGCACAGAGCGCTACCTTCAACTATCAGCTTCCTGATGTTGCAGTTGATGCACTGAACACATTAAAGAGTGCAGGACTGGATGTTGCGTTGAATGACACGAAAGATGCTATATTACTGAATAATGCTACCGGCTGGGGCTTCCTGCCATATGCTTGGACAAACTCCGGTGGTCTGTTCTCTGCATTGATTATCGGTCTAATTTCTGTTATCATTTATGCGAAACTGATGATTAAGAAAGTTACCATCAAGCTGCCTGAGCAGGTACCGCCAGCAGTATCCAAAGCATTCGCTGCAATTATTCCGGGTACCATCGCTATCTACACTGCAGGTATCATTCAGTTCTTATGTACAGAATTCTTAGGAAACGGTCTGCCTGAGCTGATCAACCAGTATCTGCAGATTCCATTCCAGAACCTGTCACAGGGTCTTGGCGCTATCATCATTCTTGTATTTGCTGTACAGGTATTCTGGTTCTTCGGTCTGCACGGACCAAGCGTACTGGCTCCAATTCTGGACGGTGGATATATTCCATTGCTGAACGACAATACAAACATCTACAATACTGCTATGGCTGCAGGAAAATCACTGAATGATGTTGTTGACCAAATGTTCGTATGGACACGTGGTTCCTTCGATGCCTTTGTATGGATGGGTGGCTCCGGATGTACCATTGCACTGCTGATTGCCATCATGATCTTCTCCAAGAGAGACGATGCAAGAGCAGTAGCAAAACTGAGTCTGCCAATGGGCTGCTTCAACATCAACGAACCGGTTATCTTCGGTCTGCCAATCGTATTAAACCCTATCTACTTTATTCCTTGGCTGATTACACCGGTTATTCTGGCAACAATCGCTTATCTTGCAACAGCTTCCGGACTGATCACACCGGTATTCATCACAGTACCTTGGGTAGTTCCACCAGTAATCTATGCAATCCTGGCAACAGGTGGTAGTCTGATGGCCGGAGTTATCGCCGCAATCAACCTGGTTGTAGCAGTGCTCTGCTGGATTCCGTTTGTTATCGTTGCAAACAGAATGAACAACGTAGAAGAATAAAAACTATAGCAACAAAAGTAAATAGAAAGGGAAGAGGATATTTACTCTTCCCTTGCTTACTATAAGGAGGACAATATGGAAGGTTTAGAACTGATCTGTTTTGAAATTATCTCTAGCGTGGGAATGGCACGTTCACTTTACATCGAAGCCATTCAGGAAGCGAAAGCCGGAAATTTCGAGCAGGCACAGGAGCTTATCAAACAGGGGGATGAATCCTTCACCGAGGGACACCATTCCCATGCAAAGCTGATTCAGCAGGAAGCCGGCGGGGAAGCCACACAGATGACGCTGCTGCTGACACATGCTGAGGATCAGCTGATGAGTGCGGAGGCATTTAAAATCCTGTCTCAGGAATTCATGGATTTATATAAGGAAATCAAAAAGTAATTAAAAATAAGGGAAACAAGAGGTGAACAGAATGATATACATCAGTTGCGGATTAAATCAGGAATTTATTATTGATCTGCTGGAGAAGACGACGGAGGAAGGCGTCAGCTTCAAATATGAGGGAAAAACGGGAATCAAGCTTGCATTTCACGTAAACACAGAGGATCTTGACAAGGCATGTGCAATCGCCAAGAAAACCATCAAGGCTACACCAATCGGTAGCGTAATGTACTTTCAGGTAACTACAAAATAAAAAAGCGAACAACATAGGAAAAAGGTGATATTTATGACACGCTGGGGCTTATTTGCTGTAACAATCGGCTGCATCATCATGATGTATTCTCAAACTTATAATGACTTTTCACAAAAAATATTGTATTGTATTTGTGGTGTCACTGTTTTATGTCTGGGAGCCTTTATGGTATACAAGGACAAAAAGAACGTTAAAAAGAAATAAAAGGAGAAGCACATGATCAAAGTAGAAGAAAAATTGTATGTGAATGCGGATGTTTTTTTCGATAAAATCGCAGAGTCAATTGCATACGATATCACAGCATCAACGGGTAAGAATATTCGACCGAAGCAGATTCACAAAGGGTTTTCCTACACGAAGGATATGAAAAACAAGATGAAGCGTGAAGGAAAGGTCAAGGTCACGATTACGGATTTTGAAGCTCCGCGGATTTACAAGGCGAAATTCGAAAGCAGTCAGGGTATCAATACAATTTCCTATGAAATTGAACAGCTGGATGAAGATCATATCGGTGTAACGTATATGGAAGATTTTTCCGGAGCCAGCGGTGCGAAGAGCGTGAATTTTAAAATTATGTCCTTCTTCTATAACCGCGGGGCGAAAAAGAAGGCAGTAAAGCTGCTGCGTAACATGGAAAGCTACATTCAGAACGAAGCAAAAGAGAAGTCAGAAGCAACCGAATCGTAATAGTATTGGCTGCTTGTCAAAGGAGGAGCTAATCATGGCTAGATTAGGAATTTCTCTTTATCCGGAGCATTCAACTCTGGAGAAAGAGAAAGCATATGTGACACTTGCCGCAAAATACGGATTCAAACGAATCTTTACCTGCCTGCTGAGTGTAGAAAAGGAACGCGAGGAAATCCTTGCGGAATTCAGAGAATTGATCGACCACGCACATTCCTATGGAATGGAAGTCATCCTGGATGTTGCGCCGTTTGTATTTGAGAAGCTGCATGTTTCTTATGATGATCTGTCATTTTTCGCAGAGATGCATGCCGACGGTATTCGTCTGGATGAAGGATTTGATTCATTGAAGGAAGCTTTGATGACCTATAATCCACAAAATTTGAAAATCGAAATCAACGCAAGTCTGGGTACGAAATATCTGGACAATATTATGAGCCATTATCCAAAGCTGGATAATATCATCACCTGTCATAACTTTTATCCGCAGCGCTACAGCGGAATCAGCTATGAGCATTTTGAAAAATGCAGTCAGGACATTAAGGATTTGAATATTAAAGTCGCTGCCTTCGTATCCTCTCAGGAAGAGGGAACCTATGGCCCATGGCCGGTGAATGAGGGTCTGTGTACTTTGGAAATACACCGTGACCTGCCAATCGATGTGCAGGCAAGACATTTGTTTGCCACAAGACTGGTGGATGATGTCATCATCGCAAATGCTTATGCGAGTGAGGAAGAGCTCTCTACGCTTTCAAAAATTGATCCCGGTAAGCTTACCTTCAAGATTGATTTTGAAGCGGATCTTCACCCGACAGAAGAAAAGATCCTTTACGAGCACCCGCATTTTGTTCGTGGAGATATGAGCGAGTATATGGCGAGAAGCACCATGCCGCGTGTTACCTACGCTAAGGAAAGCGTTCCGCCAAAGAATACAAGAGATTTAAAACGTGGTGATGTTGTCATTGTAAATGATGAATATTCCCGTTATAAAGGAGAATTGCATATTGTGTTGAAGGATATGCCGAATGATGGAAGAAAAAATGTCATCGGTCATATACCGGAGGATGAGAACATGCTGCTGGATTATATCAAACCATGGAAATCCTTCGGCTTCATGCGCTAGTATCAGGAAAGAGGTGAAACTATGGCAACTCCTATCTATCGGAAAATCAAAGACCTAATTATGCAGGAAATTGAAGATAAGGCTGCCAATTCACCTATTGATTCAGAACGTGACATGGCGGTTCGCTTCGATGCGAGCCGTATGACTGTGCGTAAAGCAATCGATGAGCTTGTTGATGAGGGTTTCCTCTACCGCGATAAAAACAAGGGAACCTTTGTCGCAGACCGCAAGCTGCTGAAGAAGAATACAGCTGCGGAAATGCTGCAGGAAGAAATCAGTGAGTTCATCGTCATGTATTTTAATGTAAAGGATGCCGCAGACATTGCACCGATACTGGAAATCGATCAGGATGATCAGGTGTTGAGCGTTGTTCGGCTGAATACCGTCAATTCCAAGCCGACCAGCGTTGAGGAGATCTTCTTTATTCGAAACCAGATATCCGATGCAGATATGAAAAATCTGAAAAATCTGCTGGATATGAACGATTATGTAAAAAACGGACGTGTTACGCAAAAGTTCATACCCATGCTGGTTCCGGTTCAGTTTGCGAATCTGCTGAAAATCAAGATGAACACTCCCATCATCCGTGTGGAGTCAGTAATCAGTAGTATGAGCGGGAAACCGCTCGTTTATGTCCGTGCTTATAATAACCCTTTCGAAAATGTGATAGAAATTACCTTATAATATGATGAGACGCACCCGGTAGCCCAGCCGGGTGTTTTTATACACGGATTCGTATATGGAATATGTGATGGGAGTATGCCGCAGCATCTGCAAATAAAGCTGTCTTCTGTAACCGATTACAAATGTTAATTGACGTCTACTTTTAAGCGCATTAAAATAGGAAGTGATAAAACATAATACGCCGTAATGCCTGATGAGTAAGGAAGGAGGTATTGGATCGAAACAGCATAGGAGAGTATGCGATAGCAATCGGATATACAAAGGGAAGTATCCGATGTGTTACCTATAACGGTGATGGCTGTCAGTGGAATGATTGAAAAATCAGTAGCTCATAACCCGGAGTGGATCACCGGTTTGGGCGTAGGTATTCATTTACTTATACTTTATGAAATACGTACAAAACAGCAGCTTTTGCTGTTTTTTTGTGCATTATACGACCATATTGCCTAAAAAACAAGCTATACATAAATGTATACTATTTGAGATAGCGAGAGGGAAAGAGCATGACAAAGATTATGATAGCTGAGGATCAGCAGTTAATTCGCGAGAGCCTGAAAATCATTCTGGACTCTATCGAGGGGTTTGCAGTGACTACTGTTGTAGGAAATGGGGAAGAGGTATTGCAGCATCTGGAGATAAAGCGTGTTGATATGATCCTGATGGATATTCGTATGCCGGTTATGGACGGTGTGGAATGCACACGTATCGTGAAAGAGAAATATCCGAATGTCCGTGTTCTGATTTTAACAACCTTTGTTGATGATGAATATGTAATGAAGGCACTTGCCTATGGTGCCAACGGTTATATCCTCAAAGGGGTTTCACTCGGTGAGCTGAAATATGCCATCGAAACCACAATGGAGGGCGGCAGTGTTCTGAATCCGTATGTCGGTGCAAAAATGATTCATATGATGCATACTGAAAAAGGGCTGAAGATGGAGAACCAGGACCATAAGCGCGTGAATCAGTGTGTAAGGAAGCTGAGTGCACGGGAGTGGGATATCATCAATGCCATAGCAAAGGGGATGTCCAATCGTGAAATCGCTGAAAAGATGATTTTTACAGAGGGAACGATACGAAATTATCTAAGTATCATTCTGGAGAAGCTGCAGCTCAGAGATCGTACGCAGCTGGCGATATGGTATCTTCAAAGCGGGGCAAAACTGCGGCATGCCTGCTGATATGGGAGGATCCACGCAGGAATTAGCTACAAAGAGTTTAACGAATGTCAATGTAAGTGATTACAAAATACACTGGGTTGGCATTTTCTCTTTCGATATACTTTAAACAGAACATCAAAAAGATGTCTGAAGGATGAAAAAAGGAGAGATCGTATGACGAGAAAAACGACAAGAATGCTGACAGCCTTACTGTCATGCTCCATGGCAGTAACCAATGTAGTACCTTTTCATGTAATGGCTGAAACTGCTCCGGGTGATCCGCAGGAGGAGCAGGTACCTTCAACAAAGAATCAGGAGCAGGATACAAAAGAAACAGCGCCTGTCTCATTGACAAATTTCAAGGGGATCATGTTCGCAGTGAGGGCGGCAAGGTGATGCTGGATAATACCGGTGGTGACAATTTTGCAATGAGTGAAGATAGTAAGGTAATTGCGGATGATTTTCACTATAGTGCAGATTTGACAATCAAAAGCGGTGATGCGCAATGCGCTGCACTGCTGGTCGGTGTGGGAGATCGAAATGATCCCAGCAAGGCATGGAGAGCCGCAAATGTCATCAGGCATGAGGGAGAAAACAAAATGCGCATGTTCCGAGTGCCCGGGGATCATAATTATCAGCCCATGCAGGTATTAAATGACTATGATTCTACAAAAACGGTACATCTGGATTTGGATATAAAGGCAAACGGGGACTTTACCTACAAGGTGACCAGTGAAGGCGGCAGTGAAAATGTGATGAGCGGAAATATGGATGATTGGGCCGGCGGATATATCGGAGTGTTAACCTTTCAGACAGAGGCAGAGCTATCCAATATTCAGTTTACAGATCGAACCGTGAGGGCGGATGATAGCTTATTCCATACAACACTGGAAAATCTGCGAGGTTTGCAGGGAAGCTGGAAAATCACAGAAAAAGGTATGCACTCACAGGGAAGCGGTGATAACTTTGCAATCTCCGATACGAAAATAGAAAACTTCGAGTATTCCGCCAACATCAACAATCTGGATAAAAATGGGTGCCGGGGCACTGATGTTCCGTGTACAGAATCCCGATAATCCACAGGCAGGATGTTATGTGATCAATGCGGATTACACACATAATATTTTCAAGCTGTTTGAATTTCCGACAGGCGGCAGTATTGCCGAGGTTCCTTTGAGCGATGTGGAGCCAAATGCAGACGGCTCCTATGATATCAAGGTAATCGTCGTTGGTGAAGACATCTACGTTTATGCCAACGGAAAGGGGAATCATGCGTGAAAAGGACAGCCGTCATAAGGGGGAATCCTATCTCGGACTGCTGACATGGGATGGAAATATCGAATATCAGAATCTGAATCACAAGGCCGCAAGTGAGCTTCCTGCTGTTGAAGAGGCGAAGCTGAGTGATTTCAAAATATTAACGAATGGTGTGACGATTACGCCAACGTTTGATCCGAATGTGAAAAACTACGGTATGGATATCCCGGCAGGAGTGGATCGTGTCGTGATAAAGCCGGAATCCAGCGGGGATGTTTACATTACGCTGAAGGATCGTAACAACAAGGTGACAAAGGAAAAGCAAAAGGTTACGGATACCTTTACCTTGACAGCAGAGGACTTTGATATGAATTTCCTGAACATGGGAGTTACCATTGAAAAGGACGGATTTTCTGAGAATATCAATTTTGCTGTAAATAAATGGCTGTCAACAGAAGAGCTGGCACAGCAGCCGTACCGCGCGCAGTTCCATGTGACACCGCAGATCAATTTTATGAATGATCCCAACGGCATGGTGTATGATTCCACCGACGGCTACTGGCATTTATTCTATCAGTATTCGCCAAACAACAACTTCTACAAGCAGTCGCAGGCACATGTCCGTTCCAGGGATCTCGTTCACTGGGAACAGCAGCCGCTGGGTCTGCAGATTGATGAACACGGTCTGATTTTCTCCGGTTCCGCTGTAGAGGATAGTGAAAACACATCCGGCTTATTCAACAACAAGCCGGGAGAATCCAAGCTGGTATCTATCTATACATATCATGATGAAAAGACAGGAAAACAGTCGCAGGGAATCGCATCCAGTAAAGACCATGGAGTTACCTGGCAGAAATATGCAGGGAATCCGGTAATACCAAATGAAGGAAACACGCTCTCCGGAAATGATTTCCGTGATCCGAAGGTGTTTAAAATTGATGGGGACGCCAAGGATAAATGGTATATGGTGACAGCCGGGGGAGCAGCACAGATTCACGTTAGCGATGACCTGATTCACTGGGAAAAGTCGCAGCCGCTGAAATACAAAAATGGAGAACAGATTCTTTCGGAGTGTCCTGGATTGATTCCGGCAAAGGTAAACGGAACAGGAGAAACAAAATGGATTTATAACGGAAGTGCCGGATTCTATGTGGTGGGAAGTATGAAACCGGATGAAAACGGAATTTATAAATGGACTGCGGAATCAGATAAAATAGATATTGATTCCAATGCCAATCCATGGGGCGGTTTTGGAAAATATGCAACAATGACATTCTATCGGGACGGTACCGGAAAAAACCGTCAGATTGGAATCAGCTGGCTGCAGGACTTCATAGAATTTGATGGCAAAACCTATAAGGGACTGCAGTCTCTTCCACAGGAGTACGGATTGAAGCAGGACGCAGACGGCAACTATATCGTTACATCAAATGTCGTGGAGGAAGTGGATAAGCTGAGAGATACAAAGCATATACTGTATCAGACAGAAAATAAAAAGGTTTCCTCATCCGATGCCAATATTCTGCGAGGCGTATCCGGCATCCGCTATGATCTGGAAGGGGAATTCACGCTGGGAACCGCAAAGGAATTCGGATTTAAGCTGCGCAAGGGAAATGGAAAGGAACTGATTTTCAAATATAACAGGGAAACACAAAACATGTATGTGGATGGCAGAAATGCAGGCTATCATGTAAACAGTGGTAATTTCTCCTATACCCTGAAACCGCTGGATGGGAATAAGGTTAAGCTGCGTATCATCATCGATCAGGGTGCTGTGGAAGCGTTTGGAAACGATGGAGAGGCCAATATTTCTACCGCTATGTATCAGGAAAACAGCAATATCGGTATGGAATTCTTCTGTGATGATGGAGATGTTACGATTGATCAGCTGAAGATTTATGATATGAAGTCCATGTATACCGGCAAGTCAGGCTCTGAATCGGAAGCACCGCAGCTATATCTGTCAGCACCGCGGGAAGCACAGGTTCATACGGAATTCCGTGTTGATACCAACATGTATCCGAATATGGAAAGCGGTGATGTCGTTTGGACACTTGATCCGGGATTACAGCTGGTGAAAGAAGAAAAGGGAAGTATCGTTGTTTCCGGCAGTAAGGAGGGAACCTATAAAATCAAAGCCAGTGCACAGGGTCTGGAAAGGGAAGTGGAAATCAAACTATTCACATCCAGCTTTGCTTCCAATATTCCGGATTGGAATCTGGATGGAGGAATCTGGGCGAAAACTGCAGATGGGGTGATTGGCTCCAATACCGGCGGTGACAGCTTTTTGATTCATGATGCCCGGATCTACAAAGACAAACCGTTTATTTACGAAGCAGATATGCATATTCTGGAAGGTACGGCTGCAGGTATCGTATTCGGTGTCAGCGATAGAAACAATCCGTCAGCTGACTGGTTTTGTGCAAACATAGAGCGAAAGGATGACGGCAGTTCCATTGCCAAGCTGTTTAAAAACCAGAACGGTGAAATCTGGAATGTGACAAAAGTGATTCCCGCAAAGAAATCCAAAGCAGCAACACAGGCGCATTTGAAGGTTGTGTATGACGGTGCCGGTAAATCGGAGTACTGGCTGGATGGTGAAAAGATTTTGGAACGAAGCAATGTGGATATGCAGGATGGCTATCTCGGCGTACAGACATTCCGTTCAACAACGGTCTTTAATAACGTAAATGTACAATACCCGGGTGCATCTGTTGTAAGCCTGATGGAGAAGATTCCGGCGCTAACGATTGCATTTGGTGATAAGACATTACAGGATCAGCTGCCGAAACAGATTCGTGTCAAGCTCGATAACGATGTTGAATTGCTGGAGACGATCACATGGAATCTGGAGGATGTGAATGTAAACAAAGCCGGTGTGTACACCTTACGTGGAAAAGCAGCCGGGCACACCATAGAGGTGAAGGTCACGGTAAGGGCAGATAAAAAAGAACTGCAGAAGCTTCTGGATCAGGCCAAAACCTATGTGGAGAAAGACTATACAAAGGATAGCTGGAAGGCGTTTGAAGCGGCATGGTATCGTGCAGCTGCAGCGTATGCAGATGAAACTTCCACGCAGGATGATGTGAACAGCTGTGCTGCTGCTTTGGAAAAGGCGATGCAGGGGCTGGAAAAAGCAGTGATAACAGCTGACAAGAGGGATTTGAAGGAGCTTGTGGCATCTGCGAAGAAAATCAAAGCGGAAGGCTATACTGCAAACAGCTATGCCGCGCTTGAAAAAGCCATTGCCGCAGCAGAAAAGGTGCTGGCAAATGAGAAAGCTTTACAAAGTGAGGTGGATACGGCACTGAAGAATCTGAAGCAGGCGGTTCTGGCACTTGAAATCGTACAGGGTACAGCAAATAGAGATCAGCTGCAAAACCTGGTGTCTATTCTGAAGACTGTTAAAAAGGACAGCTATACGGCAGCCTCCTGGGAGGCATTTGTTAAGGCGCTCAGGCAGGCAGAGGCTGTGCTGGCGAATGAGTCAGCGGATGAAGCAGCTATAGCCAAAGCATATGAGGCCTTGCAGCAAAGCTATCGTAAGTTGCAGCCGGTATCCGCTGGGGATGATGAGAAGCCACAGGGGGATGGACAGAAGGAGCCGTCAAAGCCTGATGCTGAGCATCCGGATACCGGAGATACGACATCAACTGGCGCAGCCGGTATGCTGACGCTGCTCGCCGGAGGTGCTGCTGTTGTTCTTCGTCGAAGAAGGAAGCAAGGCAAATCTGAAAACTAAGATAGATAATTATATACAGAGAGCTCACACCATGATGTGAGCTTTTCTGCATACTTAGTTACAGCAAGTAATTCCATGCTGCATCTCTGTCATTTAGAGTAAGGCAATTGCAGTGGGCAGGTAAGCAATAACCGAATACACGAAAGATTGCAGTCGCCTCTGTAATAGCAGAAATGAAAGGGGATACAGAGAAAAAGTGTCCTCTTTTTCGTTGGATATCCCTGATTCACTGTAATTTTTCTCTTATTTCTAGTATAATAAAAATATTAGTTTCAGGAGGCGCTTATATGGATAAAACAGTATTGGAGAAATATACAAAAACATATGGTACACGTTTCAGTCGAAGACAGAAGAAGCGTTTTATCGAAGCATTGCATCAGGATTTTCACGCACTTGGTTATGAACCCACGATGATTGAAGGAAAAAAGCTGCTGTCACATGCGCATAATTATTTATATGGAAATATGAAGCAGATGAAGACGGTCATTGTTGTTCCTTATGACACACCGGAAAGAAAGTTTTGGAAAAAGGTGCTGTATTTTCCTTTTGACGGCACCAAGACGGCAAACAAGACCATGGTGGCAACCTATGTTCCGATCTTCCTGTTCTTTGCGCTGATTTTCGGAGGTCTGTATGGGTTGCAGCCGCTGATTACTTCAACGGGACTGGCGTCACTGATATCCTTTGGGTTATTCCTGCTGACTGTCATGCTGATGTACTGGATGATGCACGGCTTTCACAATGCCCATAATTATAACCGGAATTCTGCGACAATAGCCGCAGCTGTTGAAATCGCAAAGGGACTGAACAGGGATGAGCGCAAAAAGGTGGGCTTTCTGTTTACCGATAAGAACAAGATGCGTTTTATCGGTGCAGAGGCAGCCGCAAAGGATCTGGCAAATGCGGGGAAGAATCCGACGCTCATCTGTCTGGACTGCATCGCAAAGGGCAGTGTCGTACAGATCGGCTTCAATCCGCAGAACCGTAAGCTGGCAAATGAAATAGCCAAATATCATCCGAAAAAGAAATCCATCGACGTCATCAAGCTGAATGAGGAAATGCGTACACAGAATGCCATGGCGTATTTCAAAAAAGCTGTTGTCATTTCCTGCGGTGAACTGGATGATGCGGGAAGCCTCTGTGTCATTGGAACCGGTACCGGCAAGGATCGTGATATTGAGTTGGAGACACTGGACGGCAATATCACCATGGTGAAAGAATATCTGCATAACCAGAAATAAAAGAAGGAGGGAGCTGCATGATTCGTAAACTACTATCCCTTTTACATAATAAAATTTTGATTGTATCGATACTGATTCTGATTCAGCTGTTCGTATTTTTCGGTATCGTCTTCAAGCTCAGCGAATACTTTGTGGCGATTTATTTTATTCTGATCGCCCTAAGCTTCTGCATGAGCATTTACATCATCAATAAAAATGACAATCCGACCTATAAGCTGACCTGGGTGCTGCTGATCATGGCTGTACCTGTCTTCGGAGGACTGATCTATCTGCTGTTTGGCGGACAGAAGGTTCCCAAGGAGCTGCGCAAGCGAGACAGCGAGGCACTGGAAAACTATCAGGAAATTTCCTGGCAGAATACAGAAATCATGGAGGCTCTGGAGGCAGAGGATCCGCTTGCACACAAGCAGGCCAACTATTTATGGAAGAATGCAATCTTTCCCATCTACAATCATACGGAAACAACCTACTTTCCGGTAGGTGAGGAGAAGTTCAAGGCAATGGTGGAGGAGCTGAAAAAGGCTGAAAGCTTCATTTTTATGGAATACTTCATAATCGCCCCCGGTGTGATGTGGGATACCATTCTGGACATTCTGATCGATAAGGTGAAACAGGGTGTGGAGGTACGTGTCATGTACGATGATGCGGGCTGTATTACAACGCTTCCGCAGGACTACTATCTGACACTGAGAAGGCTTGGTATTCAGGCAAAGGTGTTCAATCCGATCAAGCCGCGGCTTGCCATGCAGATGAATAACCGGGATCATCGAAAAATCCTTGTCATTGACGGAAAGGTGGGAATGACCGGGGGAATCAATCTTGCAGATGAGTATATCAATCAGAAAGAGCGCTTTGGTCACTGGAAGGACTGCAGTGTCATGATTCGGGGAGAAGCTGTATGGAATCTGACGCTGATGTTTCTGCAGTTCTGGAATTATGATGAAAAGGAAAAGGATGATGTATTTTCCTATAAGCCCGATTTCAAGGTGTTTGAGAATATTCACAATGACGGCTATGTGCAGCCGTACAGCGATTCCCCGACAGATGAGGAAAATGTCGGAGAATATACACATATCAATATGATTAACAGTGCCAACCGGTATGTATATGCGACTACTCCGTATCTTGTTATCGATAATGAGATGAAAACAGCACTGCTGCTGGCGGCGAAAAATGGAATTGATGTTCGTATTCTTGTACCGCATATTCCGGATAAATGGTATGTATTCGCAGTAACACGCTCCAATTATAAGGATCTGATTGAGGGTGGTGTAAAAATATATGAATACACACCGGGCTTTGTTCATGGAAAAAGCTTTGTTGTAGATGATAAAATGGCAATCGTCGGTACGGTGAACATGGACTATCGTTCCTATTACCTGCATTATGAATGCGGTGTATGGTTCTATCGCAGCAAGGTGGTTATGGATGTGAAAAGGGATTATCTTGAAACACTTTCAAAAAGTCATCAGGTAACACTGGAGGAATGCCGGCAGATCCGGCTTCCGATTCGTATCATGCGGGCAATTTTTAAATCTGTTCTCACCGATGATGTAAAGAGAAAAGACCTAAG
>ENA-OQCB01000393-OQCB01000393.1-human-gut-metagenome-genome-assembly--contig:-NODE-393-length-20573-cov-5.624279_pt1 | contig 20573 bp, 22 predicted proteins | sample MGYA00242493_ERZ504568 | MGnify/ENA primary metagenome ERZ504568 (study PRJEB26092, sample SAMD00036229) | human gut metagenome | host: Homo sapiens | study: EMG produced TPA metagenomics assembly of...
AGTATCAGGGAATCACTCCCACTGAGGACGGCAAATTCCATCTCCCTTGTAAGCTCTATATACTGTTTAATCTGTTCGATATTACCACTGCTGTCCTTAATTCCGACAATATTATCATGACACGCAAGTGTCTGCTGCGGTTTGCGGTTCAATATTGTTTCCTGTATTTTTAGGAATATTATAAAGTATAATCGGTATGTTAACAGCATCTGCGACCGCTTCATAATGCTGTAATAGCTCCTGCTGGCTCAGCGGTACAAGAAACGGTGTAATTACACTGAGTGCAGTAATACCCGTCTGTTGCAAAGCCTGCGATAGCTCGATAACCTCCTGTGTGGAATTGCCGCCGCTTCCTGCATACACAGGAACTCTGCAATCAGCATATTCTACCACCATTGCGGCTAGCTTTACTTTCTCTTCTCTGCTTAAAACATGAAATTCACCGTTTGTTCCCAATATAAATATTCCATTAACCCCCTTTTGAATGAGACGTTCCACCAGCCCGCGTACCGCTTCCTCATCAATACTGCCATTTCTCATCGGTGTGACCATTGCAGTTATCAATCCTTTAACTGTCATTGCTGTTCCTCCCTTCGTGTGCGTTCACCAAGACTTCCTCCCGGATGCCATTTTAAATAATCCTTTCCGGTGATATTTTTACGATATTGCAGCAGAACGCTGAGACTCTGCAGCACAAGCAGCTCTACCAAAATACTGGCTCTCGGCGGTTTATTAAGACGATCGCCTTCCTGCTCCACATGAGCATACAGCTGTGCATCACTGTTTGCATACAGCCAGGAATCAGTATTTCCACAGACTGCAATGATTACGGCACGATTTTGCTTCAGCGTCGTTACCGTCTGCTTCAGTTCCGCAGTATTCCCGGAATTGCTGATGACGATGACCACATCCTGCTCGGCCACCTGACCGGCACTTCCATGAACCGCCTCTGTACCATCCAGAAAATAAGCCGGTGTGCCGGTTGACGAGAGCAGAGATGCAGCATAGCCTGCAAGATGCGCAGGCTTTCCGATTCCCGTCACATGAATACGACAGCCTTTCTGTTCCGCTTCCTGAATGAGATTTCCAGCCATTTCCAGCTGCTTCATATCATATGCTTTCACCGCCTCGTGCAGTTGCGCCTCCGCAAGCCGCATAAAGCTTTGTATTTCTTTTATATGCTCCATACTTCCTCCTTTTTATACAATCTGTTTCCGAAAGTTTCCATATACCTGAATTTGTGAGCTGACGATTACAAACGCTTCCGGATCTGTTGTCTGAATCAGCTTCACCATATTCTGCATCTGATCCCTTGTCACGACACTGAGAAGGATTTCCTTCTCGGCCTTTGTATATGCACCAAAGCCGTTCCAGCAGGTGATTCCGCGCTCACTGTAAGCAAGCAGACGCTGACGCAAAAGAGCACTGTTCTCTGTAAAAATCATCAGCTCAACCTCAATATTTCTTTTATGGATACGATCCACGGCAAACGACAGCAGTGTAGAGTGGATCATAGAATACACAGCTGTTTGGAAATCATAAAATAGTAAACAGAGCAGATAGACGGATGTATTCACCAACATATAAATACTGCCAACGCTTCCCTTGTTGCTCTGGGAAAGATAAATACCAATCACGTCAATGCCTCCTCCGCTTCCCTTTCCATTAAAGATCATCACTGTACCAATCGCACATAAGACAGAGCCCACAATGACAGCAACCAGCGGATCCTGCAGGAGCAGCTCACGCTGCACAGGTATCAAAGATAGCATCAGGCTCTGCACAGCAATCGTCAGCAGCGTCATTACGGCAAAGCGCCTGGATACATAATGAAAGGCAAACAAAAAAATGAGAATATTTAAAAGAAAATTGATGATACCGGCAATATCAAAGGGAAACTGCATACCGCTGCATACCGTTATGAAATCTCTGAGCAGCTGAGCAATCCCCATGAAACCCGCACTATACACCTGTACAGGTATCAAAAATATATTCAACGATATTGCAAACAATACTGAACCCAGCAAAACCTGCAGGATATCCTTAACAGTTTCCTTCGTCATGTACATAAACCCGTTGAACGCGTTTCCCCATTCCACAGGTAACCTCCACCGCCGTTCCACCGGTTTCCCGTCCAAGCAAATTGGCACTGATGCGCTGTGTTCCCTCACTGCCCAACACTGTAATGGTATCATTCACCCTAACATCTGGGATATCAGTGATATCGACCATCATAACATCCATACAAATTTTACCAAGAATACGTGTGCGTTTACCGTGTACTAATACATACACCTGATCCGAAGCATACAGACACCGGGAATATCCGTCCGCAAAGCCCAGTGATACAACAGCGATGCGCATTGGCTGTGGGGTGATAAAGGTTCTGCCATAGCCGATGCCTTCTCCCTGCTTTACATCACGTATTGCATAGATGCGTGCTTTCCAGTTGACAATCGGTTCCAGCTTCAGATATTCGATATCCGCATCCGATCCCAGTCCATACAGATACAGTCCCACCCGCACCATATCCAGATGCATTTCCGGATTGGTGAGCGTTGCCTTGGAATTGCAGCAGTGACGAATACCGGGATCTATATGATCTTCTTCAAGACGATGCAACATATCACAGAACAGCTGATACTGCCGAGCAAGAAAGGCTTCATCCTGCAATGCTTTACTGCCGGCAGTTGAAAAATGTGTGTAAATGCCGGTAATCTGTAGCTGTGGCAGTTCATATAATGTCCGCACTTCTTTGTAGGCCTCTGTAATACGCTCCTCCTCGCATGCGATCCCCAAGCGATGAAAGCCGGTATCCAGCTTGATATGCATAGACAGGCGAAGCTTTTTCTGTTCACACAGCTCTGCAATATGCAGAGCATATGAATAGGATAGAGCACTGCAGGTGATATTCTTCTGCGCTGCCTCCTCTATATTGCTGTCATCAAGAAAGCCGAATACCAGAATGGGTGTTGTGATGCCCTGATCACGCAGCTCTCTGGCCTCATAAAAGGATGCTACCGCAAACCAGTCACTCATATCCTCGATTGCTTTTGCGATACGGACTGCCCCGTGTCCATAGCCATCAGCCTTCAGCACAGCTAACAGCTTGGTATCCTTTGAAAGCAGAGCTCTTACTTTTCTTGTATTTTCTTTCAGCTGTTGCAGATTCACCTCTGCATAGGTGCGATAAGGTAATACCTTCATATATTGTTCACGTATGAAGCATGTAAGATACGCCTCATACCTCTCCTTTCCTTCGCCTTTTTGAAAAAATGGATCAATGCTGTGCATAGACCCAAATTACATTAGAATATTCCAATCAGTACACCGAGCGCACATACAGCAGCCAGAATCAGTATGATTTTTACTGCGGATACCTTTTTGTTAAGAAGATATACAGAGAGCAGAACCATACTCAATGGCAGTATGTTTTTTAATATCACATCCAGCACATCCGCCTGCAAGGCAATCTTGCTTCCCTTCCCCAGAACAAATTCAAGCGGTGAGCTCAGCGTAACATAGCTGGCAGCCAGTGCCCCAAGTGTAATTCCACCCAATGTGGAGGTCATAGTTGTAATCCAGTTCAGCTTACCACTGGAGAAAATTTCCTGAATACCTTCTTTTCCTGTATGATAAGATTTCTTAAGGAGCCAGATGGCAAACGGCCAAACGATCGCTACCAGAATACCCTCTAAAAGGAAAGGCGCAATCAGATTACCTGTCTGACCGATACTGATACAAAAGGCAGTAACGATTGGCGCAATGGTACCGGCACGAACGGAATCTCCCAAGCCTGCCAGCGGTCCCATCAGACCTGTTTTTAAAGAATTGATTGCTTCATCGCTGATAGGTGCTCCATTGGCACGCTCCTCCTCCAGCGCCAGTGTAATACCGTGAATCGCAAGACCGCAATAAGGCTCAGAGTTATAAAATTGCATATGCCGCTTACAGGCAGCTGTCAGCTCTTCCGGATTATCCCCATACAGCTTCACCAGCACCGGAGATATGGCATAGAAGAAACCGGGAGCCTGCAGCCGCTCATAGCTGACACTCGCTTCCTGAAAAAACACCCATCTCCACCAGACCTTCATGAGGTCTTTATTGGTAATTCTCTTTTCCTGTTTTACTTCATTCCTTATTTCTTCCATGATTATTCACCTGTCCTTTTTGAAGATAGATCCGTATAGAAATAGGCAATGATGATTGCAAACAATGCTACAACGATCATTGAGAATCCCTGATAGGTCACCATCAGGAAACCCAGCAGAAAGAATAGAATAACCGATTTCTTGGACATCAGCATACGCAATGTCATCCCGATACCAACAGCAGGCAGCACACCCCCGATGACCTCCAGCATATGAAGTGGCATACCGGATAGTGAATCAATTGCGGTTTTTGCAACATCTGCACCAAAGTATACGACCAGTGCCACCGGAATGGTCATCAAAAACGCAGTCGTAATCTGTGGCGGCCATACATGCAGAAAGTTCATCCGTTTCACATCACCGGTTTCCGCTGCCTTATCCATCATGTGAACAAAGATACAGTTTTTCGTCATGTGTACCGTCCAAAGCAGATTTCCCAAAAGACCAATCGGTACCGCCATGGATACTGCAACCTCCGGAGAAGCACCACTGGCAAGAGCCAGAGCTGTGCCCACGATACCTGCAAGCGCAGAGTCAGTCGGCATCGTACTGCCGACCATGATCACGCCGATAAACGGAAGATTGATAGCAGAACCGATGATCAAGCCCTGCACAGGATCCCCCATAATCAAACCGACAATCGCCCCGTTTACCAGCGGCTGACGGACATAATTCCCCATGAATGCTGTCAGCCATGGCGTACCACTCTGACACAGGAAGTATAAAAACCCAATCAGAATCGCCTGAATTACATTTATATGCATACGTATTCCTTACGGCTGTTAGCTATACAGTATACAGCCGTTTCTCCTTTCGTTTCAAATAATTTATTGTATTAAAGATATTTCCCTAACTCCTCAGCCTTTTCCGTAGGAACGACCTGTACCTTCATCATCAGCTCCATCTTCCGAAGCTCTCGAAAAACCTCACGTTCCTCATCAGAAGCGGCAATATTTTTATAAAGCTTGCTTCTTCCGGCTTTCATCCCCATACCCCCGACATTGAGATATTCCAGCTTTACGCCGTTGTTCAGCAAAGTTAGAATTACCTGCGGTGTTTTGACCAGAATCAGAATTTTCTCCCCTTTTCCATCCTCCTTTAGATAGGCTGCAGCATCTGTATCATTGAATACCTTCAGGGAAATCGTTGATGGTATTAGTGATTTCATCATCATGACCACAAAGGTATCCTTGCAAAGCTCGTTGTCGATAATAACAACCTCATTGGCATCACACTGCTTCAGCCAGGCAGTCATGACCTGTCCGTGTATCAGACGGTCATCAATTCTTGCAAATACAATTTGTTTCATAATTCTTCTCCTTTACGTTGTGCAAATTCTTCCATTCCCACGATTGACTTACAGCAGCGTGTCCAGAGGAATCCCTTTTTCTTCCGGAACAATCTGTATTTTTACCGATATACCGCTGTGATAAAGCTTTTTTAATACTTCCAGTTCTTCATCCGATGCACATATATTCTTGTATAGTACCTTTCGGTTTTCCCTTGCCCCCATACCGCCGATGATGATTTCATGAAGCTCGATGCCTCCCTCCAGCAACAGATAAAAGGTTTGCGGATATTTTGCCAGTAAAACAAGTCCGGCACCGTCATAATCTCGTAGATATGCAATTCCTGCTTTTGTATCCAGCACCTGTATCTGAATACCTCTTGGTACCACCATAGTGATAAAGGAACGGATGAAGGTGTCGTGATAGGTTTCATCATCGATAATCAGAATATTTTTTGATTTTACAAAGCGTACCCAGGATGTCATCACCTGGCCGTGAATCAGTCTGTCATCAATTCGTGCCAATAGAATATTGCTCATAACGCTTCTCCTTTTACTGAATCATATCAGTATTAGAAACCTTGGCGAATTCTTCGAAAAACTCCTGAATTCCTTCCTTTCCGGCATTCTGTGCCATACGACTGATTGCATCAAGACCAAGGTCCTGCATGCGTCCGCTTAAGGCTTCCAGAATCATTGGCAGATTAGCGCCTGACATAATTCGGTATTCATGTTTTCCCTGCAGAGCACGATAGCTCATTGTCGCCTGGTTATAAGGACTTGCCAGCAGCAGATCACAGAATACGACCACACCGTCACCATCATCCAGCTCGACGATTTTATCAGTGAGTTCTTTTCCGAAGACATCGATGCTGGTTTCGTGCAGAATGGAAATCGTATCAATACGTTCCTGTTTTCCCGCAATCAGCTCAATGCTGTCAAGAATTCCTCTGGCAAAGCCTCCATGGGTTGCAATTAAAAATCCAACCATGCTTCCTCCTGACTAAAGTAATCAATTACTTTGTATATTCCTATGTGTTCTATAGCACGATGCAAGATAGCAAGCGTCCGATCAAGAAAGCGATTACATCTGCTACACTCATAGTTTAATCATCTCCTTTTCCGCTGTCAAACTGCTCAGCTTTTACACAAAAATGGAATGTGTGGTCGTGAAAGTACTGTTATTTTTGCATGCATTTTATCATCCGTAATTACTGTGTAATCATAATACAGGTAAAGGACACATAAAGAAAACAGAGGAACACATACCTTCTTCATGTGTGTGCTTTAACAGGAAGCAATCTACACTATTTTTCTTTTCAAAAAGCAAAAGTCTGCAAAAAAAACGGGAAATTCCCGTCGCATTCTATGATTTATTATCTCTACCTTATATTCTGATGAAACCGATCCGGCAGCTCTTCTGCCTCATGTGCTTCCTGCAGCATTTCCACATATGCCGCAAAGGCCCGTTCAGCAGACTGATAGATACCGCTCTTTCGGATGATATTCGCCGGGTATGCCCCCTCGATCAGCCAGTATTCATTCCCTGTATCACTCTCCAGAAGCCATACCTCGCTATCGCCCGCTTCATCCGCAAAGCTTTCCACATACATGATGCTCTCCACAGTCTCCGGCTTCAAAATCCCTTCCGCATAGCTGCGCAGCTGTTCCTTCTTCACTGTTTCATTCATAAACGCTTCCCTCTTTCCTTAGTTTCTGTTATCTTATGATCTCTGCTTATGCCAGATACTGCAATGCATATCCCACAAAGACAGCCAGTGACAGCAGCATGGCATCCTCATCAATATCAAACTGTGCATGATGATGCGGCATTCCGGTATGACACGATTGAGAATTTCTGGAGCCGATAAACGCATAACAGCCCGGCACATGTGCCAGATAATCGGCAAAATCATCCGCCTGCATCATTTTCTCCTGATTATGTATTACCCTATCCTTACCAACCACTGCCTGTGCAACCGGTGTGAGTTCTTCAACTACCTGATTGTCATTGATCAGGGGTGCCGCAAAATCCCGGAATTCCACCTGAGCACTACCACCGTATAAGGAAGCTGTCTGATGTGCAATCTCACATACCCGCTGATTGATATAGGCTCTTGTCCGGGATGAAAAGCTGCGTGTTGTCCCCTCCAGCAGCGCTTCCTTTGCCACAATATTATACTGCGTTCCGGCATGCAGCGTACCGATTCCGACAACCGCAGTATCCAGCGGAGACAGGGAACGCGATACGATGGACTGCAGATTTATCACGATTTGTGATGCGATATACAGCGCATCAACGCCCTTTTGCGGAGTGGACACATGTGCCCCTTTTCCCTGCACAACGATACGGAAATAATCACAGCTTGCATTGATTGGTCCCGGTGTCAGAGAGATTGTCCCGACATCCAGACTGCTGCACATATGGGCTCCAAAGATACGATCTGCCCCATCCAGACATCCTTCCCCGATAAAGGTGCGTGCCCCCTGGCCGATTTCCTCTCCCGGCTGAAAAAAGAAACGGATTTCACCGGCGAATTCATGCCTTCGCTCCTGCAGCAGCTTCACCGCATGCAGCAGTACCGCTGTATGGGCATCATGGCCGCACGCATGTGCATACCCGAAATTCACACTGCGATAGCTTTTGTCCAGCAAATCCTCCATGGACAAAGCGTCCATATCCGCACGCAAAACAAGAACCTTTCCACTTCCTTTTTCTCCGCTTATGCTGGCAAAAACCCCGGTTTCTCTGATTCGGCGGTGTGCAACGCCAATCCGCGTCAGCTCCTCCTCTATTTTTGCGGCTGTCTCATATTCCTTCATGCTTGGCTCCGGATGCATATGAAACCAGCGGCGAAGTGCAATCAAAGACTCCTGCTCTTTTTTTATCCACGTATCTATCTGCATACCTGCCTCCTGTAATCTTTTGCTTTCTGTCATTTAATCGACTGTCGAACGTGCTTCCGGCTGTTCTGTACAGCGAAGAAGCCGTCTTGCGTGATAAAGCTTATCGGAGTTCTTTTCCTTCTGAATTATAAACGTATGATGGAAAAATGGCAAGTCGTGATTCTGCACAAGCGCATCAAACAATACTGTATCTTTCCCTATACGCTCGCGTTGCAAAGGCTTCCGCAGGAGCATTTATTCCACAATGCCAGCTAAAAATGCGTGTGCAACATGGCTTTCCACACGTAAAGCCAATGCAGCGAACGCATAAAAAACGATTTATATTTGTATAATTACGCAGGAATGTTAAAATAAAGAAAAGGATGATTATCATGAAAAAACAGCTACGCACGTATCCTAAACCATACATCTATACCCTGTATTCACCATATGCACCGCATGAGGCGCTTCTCTTTTACAAACGGGACCGCCGGAAACAGCATTCCCGGTGAAAACTACGATTATGAGCAGGATACGCCCCTTTTTTATGATTGTTCTCATCATCCTGAGCTCCTCATTCTTCCTTTCCTTTATCAACCGCTATGATAACAAATATTACAATGTACAGGCTCCAGTAAAAAACGGACAGCTTTTAAGCAATCAGCTGATGCTGGAGGATAATGCACTGTATTCTCTGGTGGATAACTGGCTGTTTTATCCACACATCTACCGCAATGCAACAGCCAATCAGGATGCCAGAGGTGTCTATACCTACCTTGGCCAGTACCCGGATTTCTCCATGCGTTATGCTGCACGCTCCCCTTACGGTGTATCCAGCTATCAGCTGAGCATTCCGGCGACAGAAAGCGGACAGACGATATCCATCTATTTTCCTGAAATCGATATTGCCTCTGAAATATGGCTGGATGATACACTGGTTGCTTCCAATGGCAATGTGAAAACAGCTCCCATCAAGGCCCGCATACAAAATACCGTCATTACCTTTTCCACAGAAAAAACACATACCCTTTATGTCATTGCGGCAAACGACACGCATTATTACAGCGGTATGTATTATCCATGCATATTATCCACCCCGCAGGGGATACAGAGCATGATTCTGCGAAAAGTCTTATTTTACGGATTCCTTGTATTTTCCTCTTTGAGCATTGGATTGTATTCCCTGAATTTATGGATCAGAAACCGCAGAGACAGCGTTTCCCGTTGCTTTGCGACAGCCACCCTTGCCTTTTCTCTGTTTGCATCCAGAGAGCTACTCCGTATGTCTGGAATCTCTCATGTGACCATATTTTATGCCTTCATGGACGCGGCTTATTTTCTTATGATGTATAAGATTCTGGAAATCAATACCCTGCTTTCTCCTTTATCCAAGAAAAATCTGATTACCAGAGGAATGCGACTGCTTTCCATCGGTATGTGTATCCTGCCCTTTGCCAACCTGTTTATGCTCGGCAAAAATGCGGATGCCCTGCTTGCATATGGCTGGATCGTAGACGGCTTTAAATACATCAGTGTGCTTTATATTTTGTATACCACGCTGTATGGAAGCCGATACCGACGCATGGAGCTATGGCTGCTGGGAGCGAATACCTTTTATATTTTCGGTATTCTCTACACGCTGCTTGGCGCAAATCTCTTTGAACCCCTTTGCTATGGATGGCCGAATGACTATTTTTCCTTTTTCATTGTACTGTCTCTGGCAGCCCTCATGATTCAGCGCAGTGAACAGATGGCAAGGGAAAACGAACGGCTGACTATTCATTTACAGGAAACCGTAGAACAGCGAACGGAACAGCTGCACACACTGTTAAGTGAAAGAAAGGCCATGCTGGCAGAATTTGCCCATGATCTGAAAGCTCCCCTCAGCAGTATGCAATCCTTTATCGAGCTGATCCGTATGCAGGATACCCTGATTGATGATGAGGTTGATGGGTATTTGAAAATACTGGAACGAAAGGGAGCTGAATTACAAAATCGAATGACCGTCCTACAGAAATTCTCCTCTATGGATAAGGGGAGTCAGGATAAGCATGTTCTCGATCTGACACAGTTTCTGAAGCAGTTTCATGATTTTAACAAGGCAGATTGTGATGCGGCGGGAATCTACTTTCTGTATCTCTCTGCCAGGGAGCCCTGTCCTGTATTTGCGGATGAGAAGCAGCTAACGCGTTCGCTTGAAAACCTGCTGTACAATGCCTTATCCTTCACGGAGATGGAAGGAACCATCACCTGTCCCTTTCCACAGAGGACTGCAATGCGCATATCGTTGTGGAGGATACCGGCTGTGGAATTGCACCGGACAGACAGGAACAGATTTTCCACAAGGGTGTATCTCTGCGGGAGGATTCCACAGAGCGCGGTCTTGGTCTTTACATCACCAAAAGTATAATTGCCGAGCATAACGGCTCCATCTGGGTGGAGTCTGACGGTGAGCACGGCTCTGCCTTTCATATCCTGCTTCCGCTTGCCTACAGCAACCTTCAAGAATCTGTCAAACCATAAGGCAGAGACTGGGTATGTGTGACTTTTCTGTTATAATAAAGTCAACGTTTGAAGAATGATTACAATACACAGAAAGGAATGAACGCATATGAAATGGTACGAAAAGCAGAAAAAGCTGTATACACAGAATCAGGAGGAACAAAAAAACACCCCTTTTGGGGACCGTGCATCTATAAGGGGGAACGACGCAGTCGACCATGCAGCTTTATCGGCTGCTGTGCAGGAGTCTTTAAAGAGTCAAAACGAGCAGCTGCAAACCGGAAAAAACGATGAGGCAGAGAGTTTTAAAAGCAAAGAAACCACGGTTATTCAGGAGCACACAACCTTACAGGGAGATATGAATACGGAAGACAATATCACCATACATGGTGTTTTCATTGGAAATATCAGCTGTGGCGGCGATCTGACGATCAGCGGCAGCGTGAAGGGAAATATAAGCTGTAAGAATGCTGTTATACAGCAGGCCAAAATAGAAGGGGATATCGTGTGTGATACACATCTTGAAATCAGTCAGGGCTCCTGTGTCCACGGCAATGTGAACGCCAAGCAAATACTCTGCGGCGGTCAGATCATCGGGGATACCCGAATCGAGGGGAAATCCCAGTTTCTGGCATCCTCTGCGATTTCCGGTGACATTCAGACGCAGTGTCTGGAGGTGGAATGCGGCGCCGTGCTGCAGGGAAATCTTCAGGTACAAGCTTCCTGTTCTGCGTAACCATGACCCGGCTCATAATCGTTAAGCAGACAGTATTATCTATCGGAAACAACAGCTGACATGAAGTCATAAAGCGACTGCCCTGCCTATCGTAAAACGTAAGCCGTCATCAATATCAGCCTGAGGCTAGTACGCACAGCGTAGCAATCAAAGCTCGTAAAAGACACGATGTTTATGAATATTTGATATAAGCACAGCGCTTTGTTTCCATATCAAGACCACAGTAGATAACCACAGCCAAATTAAAACATCGTGTTTGTTTCTGAAACGTACACGATGTTTTTTCATCCTGAAACAGGTGGTTCCACGAACTTATAGCCCTTGCCCCAGACGGTCTGAATAAACATATGATCCCCCCAGGCCTCCTCCAGCTTTTTACGAAGATTGGCGATATGTACCTGCACTGTATGTGTGGAATTCATATCCGGCATCTTCCATACCCGCTGGTAGATTTCCGATATGGTATACACATGCTCCGGTGTCTGTGCCAGCAGCACCAGGATATCGAATTCCGACATGGTTAACGGAACCCTGTTATCCTGAATCTGTATGGTTCTTGCATCCAGATTGATTCGGAGTGGGAAAAAATTCAAAATCTTCTGTCTGGAGGGTATTTGATAATACTGCCGTATCCTTGCCTGTATGCGAAGATACAGCTCTTCCAGAGAAAACGGTTTGGTAATATAATCATCCGCTCCCATCAGAAATCCATTTTTCAAATCCTCCTGTGAGGAAAGATTCGTCAAAAACACGATGGGTACAGAGCTGAAGCTGCGTATTTTCCGACACAGATCAAACCCGCTTTCCCCCTTAAGAAGCACGTCCAGAACGATACAGTCTATCGTTTCCTGTTTCAGCACCCGAAGACCCTTTGAACCGCCGGTGGCAGTAAATACATCCTCATTGTTCTTCTGCAGATACTGCTCTGCAGCAATCAGTACATCTTTATCATCATCAATGATAAGAATCTTACTCATGATCCATCCTCCATGTCATTCTTATTGTATATTGTATCAGAAAAGTGAATGACAAAACATGGAAAACCGGATGGCTTGAAACTTTCTTGAACATTTAGGAAATTCGAAAAAAGGCTTTGGCATTGTCATAGAATACCTTTTGAAGTGCTTCTTCATCCAGACCGCTGACGATCACCTTCTGCATTTCCACGGACGGATGATGAAACGGGCCATCAGTGCCGAACAGGATACGATCTGCACCGACACTCTCGTATGCCTCTTTGATTTTTGTATGCATCGGCATACCGCTCATTTCCAGATACAGATTCGCATAGCGACGAGCCATTTTCAGGCTTGCGTCGATATACACACCGTGTCCGTGTCCCATATGAATCATCATCACCTTGACATTGGGAAAGCGCTCTGCGAGAAGCGCAATACTCCAGGGAAGGGAATAGGGTGGATGTCCGCAGTGAATACAGACAGGAACCTGATAGTGCTCTGCCATCTCCATGACAGGATCAACACATACATCGTCCGCCACAAAGGCATGCCTGAGCGGATTCAGCTTTACTGCCTGAAAGCCTTTCTCCAGATACTGCTTCAGCAGCTGTGTGCAGTTTTCCTTGAGCGGGTTAACATACACAGCACCAGCAAAACGATCCGGCCATTCGCTGATTGCCCGGTATACGGCCTCATTATTTTGGGAACAGATAACCGTTTTCTCAATCTCATACATATCCATCAGCTCGAGAAGCTGTTGTGGAGTCGCCGCTACATTTGCCCAGCCGCCGATTTCACCGATATGCGCATGTGCATCTATTTTTTTCATATACGTTTCTCCTCAAAAAATGAAAGCATCTCCGTGCGGGACAGCATCGCAGACAGTACCGTAAAAAGGACGAGTCCGATGACTGTCTGCATACAGATTCTCGCAACAGAGGCGATTGCAGGTACAACCCCGGTCAGGGGTATTTTTAACAAGTGTATAAGCAATAATCTGAAAAACGCCTCCCGTTCCCGCTGCGATCAGTCTGTTTTTTAATCGTGATTTCTCCAGTAAAAGTCCCATGATCCAGCCCATGGCATATTTATAAAAAAGGTTGGCAGCACCCAGACAGCGGCACCGCTTAGCAAATCGGATAAAGCACCACCAAGGCCCCCGGCCAACGCCCCATGTTTTCTCCCCAGAACCATCACCCCCAGAAAAATCATACAGTCCCCCATATGCGTGTACCCTCCGGTTGCCGGATTGGGTATCTTTATAATATAGGTTGCGGTAAATATCAAAGCTGTCATAAGTGCTGTCATTGCCAGCTCCTTTGTCTTTTCATGCTGCATACAAGCTCTCCTCTCTATGAAATTGTATACATTCTACCATTAAACTGTATATTGAAAAATGAACAGTTTTACAAAAATAAAAGATAACAGTTTTATTAGCATAAGAGATAGATTTATTTGCATTCGATAAAAGCTATCCACTCATTAAGGGCAGCTGTTTTCAATATGTTTCATCAATGGGAAAAGCATGCCCATTTCCTTACAGTATAAACATATAAGATACCTGCAGGTTTACAGTACGTTTCAGCATATAAGGTAATTGTGTTTGAAATCACACCACGATTGTATGCTTCTTGTCAGAGAATGCACGATTTACACCGCATATGAAAAAGCGATTTCCCATTGCATCAAGAGAAGGAAATCGCCTTTCATTATTTTTTACAGTGAAAAACACACTAAAAATTTGATTATCCGCTAAAACGCTGTATCTATCGGCATTATCAAGGAGCTAAACACATCAAAATACTACTAATTTACTACGATTGAATGAGCCTTGATACGTCCTATTTCCCAGATATGCAAAGATACGGTACAGCACATCAGTATTGAAACAAGAAAAATTGAATACTTCATAGACTACGGAACGCACAATATCAGCGTTCCTTTTCTATTTCCAGCCGTTCCTAGTGGACGGCTATTTTACTACCAAAATGAAAGGAGCATTTAGAATTATGAAAAAGATATTAAAACGATTGTGTACAGGCTTTCTTGCCTTTGCAACTGTCGTTACCGCTTTACCGAGTTCAACGGTTCATGCGTCTAATACACAGTATTGGACGGAAAGTAAAGAGCGTGTCGGTATCGTAGAACAAGTAATGAATGACGGTTCTATCAGTTCTACCTTTAATGAGGGACATTTAACCGTTGAGGGCAAGGACGCTTATTGTATTGACATCAACACAGCGTTTAAAAACGGCTATAAGACCAGAACAGACGCAAGCTCACGCATGAGTGCCGACCGGATAAGCGACGTTGCCTTATCTATTGAATATGTGAAACAGTACACAGACAGCCACAGCGGAATAAGCAGTAAACACGCCTACCTATTAAGACAGCTTGTTGTCTGGCAGAGATTAAGTGTTCAGCTTGACTGGCAATGTGATAATGTGCGAGCTTCCTATGATGAAATCCCAAAAGCCGTACAAGATGAAGTATTCGCAGGAGCAAAAGCCTTTGTGAAAGAAAACAAAGGACGTTATGACTGTGGCGGATATATCTACTCTGGCGAGGGTCAAGAGTTAGGGCAATTCTGGGCGAAGTTAGCTGTCGGAAATACCAAACTTCAAAAGACTTCCACCAATGCCAATATTACAGACGGCAACGGGATTTATTCAATCGCTGGTGCAACGTATGGTGTGTATTCTGATAAAGACTGCACGAAACAGCTTGCCACCCTTACGACTGATACTAGCGGAAATACAGAAGCTGTTGAAGTAAGAGCCACTACAGTATATATCAAGGAACTTTCTGCACCAGCAGGATTTAAAATTGATAAAACAGTTTACTCTTTATCTGTGGAAGCTGGAAAAACAGCGACTTTAAAAGTATCTGATACTCCAAAAGTAACAGATACCTTGATTGAGCTGTTCAAGATTGACATGGAAACACAGAAATCCAATCCGCAGGGAAACGCTTCTTTAGAGGGAGCAGAGTTTACATGGAACTTCTACGCTGGATATTACAACAAGAACAATCTTCCAGCACAGCCTACAAGAACATGGGTAACAAAGACTATCGCTGAAAAAGACAGCGACGGTGCTATCCATTACATTACTCGTTTAGCTGACAAATATAAAGTATCTGGGGACAGCTTCTATACGCAGGACGGTAAAAACGTACTTCCATTAGGAACACTAACTGTTGAGGAAACAAAAAGTCCGTCGGGTTACTTGTTAGCGGGTGCATATATGCAGGCTGACGGTAGCGAAGAACAGATAAAAGGAATGTATCTGACACAGATTATAGAGGACGGCGACCTTGCCGTATTATCTGGAAGCAATCAATACCATGTTTCTGATAAAGTCATTCGTGGCGGTGTGAAAATCCAGAAACGAGATTTAGAAACCAAAGACACGAAAGCTCAAGGCGGTGCGACTTTGAAAGATACCGCCTTTGAAATCATTTCCTTAAATGAGAATGCCGTCTTAGTTGAGGGCAAGTTATACAAGAAAAATGAAGTGTTAAAGACAATCCATACCGACATTGAGGGTATCGCTTCTACTTCTGCTGACCTATTACCTTACGGAAAATACAGATTGTCTGAACAAAAAACGCCAGAGGGATATTTGACTGACGGTGCAAAGCCGATTGATTTTGAAATCACAGAGAATGGAAAAATCGTTGATTTGACTGACGAAGCCCACTCTATCTATAACCAGATTAAACGTGGCGATATTGAGGGCGTAAAAATTGGTGCAGGTTCGCACAAGCGTCTTGCAGATGTTCCGTTTAGGATCACAAGCAAGACGACGGGCGAAAGTCATGTTGTTGTAACTGATGATAACGGACAATTCTCTACTGCTTCTGATTGGGCTTCCCACAAGCACAATACCAATGCAGGAAAAACAAGCGAGGACGGTGTGTGGTTTGGTACTTCTGAACCAGACGACAGCAAAGGTGCGTTGCTTTATGATACTTACATCATTGAAGAATTACGTTGTGAAAGCAACAAAGGTTTCAAACTTATTCCACCGTTTGAGATTGTCATTTCCAGAAATAAGGTTGTGGTTGATTTAGGTACGCTGACTGATGAATACGAAAAAGAAATCACTATCCATACTACCGCTACCAGCAAGGACGGCGAAAAGACTATTCTTGCTGGGAAAGACGTAACTATCACTGATACAGTCAAGTCAGAGGGTTTAGAAGTCGGTACGAAGTATCAACTTGTGGGCTGGCAGATGTTAAAAGAAGAAAATGCAGAGCTTATCATCAATGACAAGCGTATTGAGAATGACTACATCTTTACGGCTGACAGCGAAACTATGGAAGTTAAAATCGAGTTTACCTTTGACGCTTCCAATCTTGGCAGTAAACAGCTTGTAACTTTTGAGGAATTATACGATTTAAGCAATCCAGACGAACCTATCAAAGTTACGGAGCATAATGACATTGAGGACGACGGACAGACAGTTACTATCAAGGAAGTACCAGAAACACCTACCCCAGAAGAACCAGAGAAGCCAACCACACCAGATACACCTACGAAAACAGACAGCCCCAAAACGGGCGACAATACAAATATCCTTGCCTTTGCAATTATGATGTCTGTTTCTGCTGGTGGCCTGGCTGGTACATACTTTTTCAAACGCCGTAAGATGAAGAAATCATAAGGCGGTAGCTGTATGAGGAAAGAAAAATCACGCTCTCCGCCGTAGCTTAGATAGGCAGACTATACCTATTCTGGCTTGTCTGCCGATTACCTACAAGAACACGGATAGTCAAGGGTGCGTTAGCATTTATTTACCCTTTACTATCTGGGGGCTTGCTGGTACTTTCCTAAATGCCAGAATACACACATCAATCAAACTTAAAGAAAGAAACGAGGTAAAATAATATGGAATTAAAATATATCGTGCCGAATGTGGCACAGACTTTTGGAAACTTGGAATTTGCAGGGGAAAACAAAGTAGACCAGCAACGTATCAATGGGCGTTACACTCCCGTATCAAGAAGTTACAACTTGTATTCGAATATTCAGAGAGCCGACGACATTATCGTTGTATTACCTGCAAAAGCTGGCGAGAAGCATTTTAAGCCAGAGCAGAAAGTAAAACTGATTAACCCACGCATTACCGCAAAGGGTTACAACGTCAAAGGACGTGGATTTACAAACTACATTTTAATGGCTGATGATATGTTACCAGCAGAAAGCAAATAAGGGGGTATTTGATTATGAGATTAGCAAATGGAATTGTATTAGATAACGAAAAAAACTTTTGGAGTATTGAAATTCTCTGCACTTCGACATGAGGTGCGTGTAGAAAATGAGGACGGAACGACAAGTGATGAAATTAAGCGTCGTACTTATGATTTGAAATGTAGTGTGCAGGAACGCATGATACAAGTGTCAATCCCCGCTGATGTTCCCGTAAAGGACTTTCCTTATAATGCGGAAGTGGAGTTAATCAATCCCGTAGCTGATACAGTGGCAAATGCCAACTTTAGAGGGACTACGGTTGATTGGTACATCAAAGCTGATGATATTGTATTGAAGAACAAAGGAGGTAAAGCTGGAAATCCGCAGAACAACGCTCCGCAGGGACAGCAGAAAAGGTAAGCTGACAAACTAGTTTTTCATTGTAGCAGATATAAACAACTGTTATAATATGGATGTGGAAACAGTTAATTTAGACTTATAAAGGAGAAATGTGTATGCTAGATAAAATACCTAATGCGGAGGAAATGACTGCTTTGGTCGGACAATCATTATATAGTGTATGGAATGAATTGTGTGCCTTGATTGATGAAAAGTATGAAATGGAATGTCTATGGAATAAAGGTGGCAAAGCATGGAATTATGAATATAAGTATCGTCGAGGTGGCAAAACATTATGTGCCTTATATGCTAGAGAAAACTGTGTGGGATTTATGATTATCTTAGGTAAAGATGAACGGTTAAAATTCGATACAGATAGAGATAATTATTCTAAAGAAGTTCAGAGAATTTATGATGAAACAAAAACTTACCATGACGGAAAATGGCTGATGTTTGAGCCAACAGATACAACTTTGTTTGACGATTTTGTTAAACTTTTGAGGATAAAAAGAAAACCAAATAGAAAGTAGTTTATCACACCATTAGCAAATGGATAGTTTCTTATAATAGCGGATATATGAAAATGCTGTCATGTGGACATAAAGAAAATTGGAAGTTGTGGAGGTAGCAAAAATGAAATTAAAAAACCCTATGTTGGTAGTAACTGATATAGATAAATCAGTTGAGTTTTATAAAAAGGTTTTTGGACTTCATGTCATTATGGATTTTGGAGCAAATAAAACTTTAACAGGTGGCTTAGCCTTACAGACAAGTGAAACATACAAAGAGTTTATCGGTACAAGTGATATTTCTTTTGGTGGTAACAATTTTGAAGTCTATTTTGAAGAAGATGATTTGATAAATTTGCTGATAGGCTGAAAGAATATGATATTGAAATATGTCCACCCTATTATAGAACATTCATGGGGACAGCGTGTAGTCCGCTTTTATGACCCAGATAAACATATTATCGAAGTTGGAGAAAACATGAAAATAGTATGTAAGCGTTTCTTAAATAGCGGAATGACACCAGAACAAGTTGCAAAACGCATGGACGTGCCTATGAAATTTATAAATGCCTGTATGAGATAAATTCTTGTTTGTGGAAGTCAATAAATACAAAGATAAATTAGAATTTGTTGAAAGGAGTAAACAACTATGAAAATGTCAAAAGAAAAATTGATATAAGCATGTTTGCCCCATGCGGAATGAATTGTAAGGTTTGTTATAAGCACTGTTACAATAAAAACCTTGTTCTGGGTGCTTGAATAGTGATAAAGGGAAACCAGAACATTGTCGTAAATGCAAAATAAAGGATTGCATCAAAGGAAAATCGTTATCCTATTGTTTTGAATGTGCTGAATATCCATGTAAGTTGATTAAAAATCTTGAAAAAAGCTATAACAAACGGTATCAAGCAAGTCTTATAGAAAATAGCCGTTTTGTTCAAGGACATGGTTTGGAACATTTCATGGAACAGCAGAAAATAAAATATACTTGTCCTAAATGCGGTGGCATTATTTCTATTCACGATAAAGAATGTAGCGAGTGTCAAGAAAAAATGAAATAACAAAATTTCAGTTTGTAAAAGACAATAAATACAAAGATAAATTTGAAGTTAGGAGACTAATACTATGAAAGGATTTGAACGCAAAAACCAATTATTCTCTCTTTGTGGATTGAATTGTGGGTTGTGTCCTATGCTTTTAGGAAATCATTGTGGCGGTTGCGGAAATGGAAATCAATCATGTAAAATTGCAAGATGTAGTCTTGAACATGGAAAGATTGAATATTGCTACGAGTGTAAGCAATATCCATGTGAAAAATACCAACACATTGATGACTATGATATTTTTATTACGAGCAGACGACAAAAAGCAGATTTAGAAAGAGCAAAAAACATAGGCATTGAGCAATATAATCTTGAACAGCAGGAAAAAATACAAATTCTTTCTTACTTACTTTCTAACTATAATGACGGGCGTAGGAAAACTTTCTTTTGTGTGACAGTCAATTTACTAGAACTTTCAGAATTGCAAGAAGCAATGAAACAAATACAATCCAATGACGAATTGTCCTTACTACCATTTAAGGCACAATGCTTGTATGTGGTGGAGGTGTTTCAGAAGATTGCTGAAAGAAGAAATATAAAACTGAAACTTATCAAGAAAAAGTGATTTTCAAATTTCAGTTTGACAATTTTATATCCATACACACAAAGCAGTTAGTCTTAGGATTAACTGTTTTTTTCGTACCCAGAAAGGAGTGATTGATTTATGAGAATGATTTTTAATAAAGGACACCGTATCAGAGCCAGCGACAAGCACCTGGGAATGTGAAGAATTATGTGTAAGTAAAAATCGACAGGTTTAGATAGTAGATGACGAATCATGTCTAATCATCATCTGTTTATGTATTATCAGTATGCCCAATTCATCAAGGGTTATACTGATTT
>ENA-OQCB01000395-OQCB01000395.1-human-gut-metagenome-genome-assembly--contig:-NODE-395-length-20568-cov-3.153124_pt1 | contig 20568 bp, 22 predicted proteins | sample MGYA00242493_ERZ504568 | MGnify/ENA primary metagenome ERZ504568 (study PRJEB26092, sample SAMD00036229) | human gut metagenome | host: Homo sapiens | study: EMG produced TPA metagenomics assembly of...
CATAATATCTATGTATAATCCAAATACTGGTATATGGTTCAACCAATATCACAAGGAACTTTCACACTGAAAAATACTGACGCAGATATGCCGACTTTTTATGCCCCTGCGTTCACTTTCAAGATTTAAGGAGAATTCTGACATGAAATATGAAAAAATTAGTCGCCCCTTCCCTGAAAGAAATGTTCATCGATCAGATGGAATCCCTAATTCTTTCCGGTGAGCTGGCTGTCGGAGAAAAACTACCGCCTGAGAGAGAACTCGCTGACTCCATGGGAATTAGCCGCTCTGTGGTAAACAGCGGTATCGTAGAACTCGAGAGAATGGGTTTTCTCACAATTAAACCCAGAAGCGGAACCTTTGTGGCCGATTACCGCAGAAAGGGCAATCTGGAAATGATGAAGGCTATCTTAAAGCTCAGCCACGGCCATTTGAGCAAGGCGGAAATCCGCTCTATCTTTGAGGTGCGCAGCGCCCTGGACCGATTGACTATGACACGCCTGATTCCTAGAATCACAGAAGAAGATCTGCAAACCCTATATCTGAAGCTTGAAAATATTAAAAAACAAAAAAATGCCAACGACACTTTGGTCGCTGGCTTTGAATTTCACCATGAGCTTGCTGTTTTATCCGGAAATACATTGCTCCCGTTCATTTTTCGCTCATACTACTTAGCAGTCATGGACGTATGGATTCGCTTTTATGAACTGAATGGCGCTCACCTGATCTACGAGAACAGCCTGCATATCTGGAACGCCTTAAAGGACAGAAATCTGCAGGCAGCTCTGGATTGGATTGAAACCTTTACTTACGAAGTTACGGAGGGGAAATATACCATCTATTTCTAACTGTTCAGCTCCTCCAGATACCCGGTCTTTTCATCCTCCCTTATCTTGCGGATGACTTTGCAGGGAACTCCGGCGGCTACCACATTTGCAGGAATATCACGGGTAATCACGCTCCCCGCTCCGATCACGGTATTGTCTCCGATGGTCACACCACAGTCGATATGAACCCCGCCGCCAATCCACACATTATTGCCGATCTTGACAGGTTTGGCAAAACAAGCCCCTTTGCTGCGTTCCTCGGCGTCAAAGGCGTGCCTCGAAGTATAAATACTCACCCTCGGCCCGAACAATACGTTGTCTCCAATCTCGATGCCGCCGCCATCCAGCATCACGCAGTCGAAGTTGGCGTAGAAATGATTCCCGATTTTAATATGCCGGCCAAACTCACAGCGAAAAGATGGCTCGAAAAATACATCCTCTCCCATGGCCCCCAAAAAGCTGTCTTAGAATCTTTTCTCTCTCCTGCGGCGGCTGTCCATAAGATTGATTGTACTGATTGGTCAGGGCGACCGCGTCCGCCCTGGCCTGAATCAATTCCTCAGTCAAATCATTATACATTTTTCCGGATTTTATTTTCTCCAACTGTTGTTCCAGTGTCATATCCACTTTATACCTCCCATTCTTCGGCCAGAAATTCCGCTACCCCGTCGTGGTCACAGTCCGCGAGAATCCGCACCGCCAGCTTTTTCACTTCCGCCAGCGCGTTGGCAGGCACATAGCTTCTGTCAGCAATCTCCATCATAGAAATATCGTTCAGATTATCTCCAAACACTACGATCTCCTGACATTTCAGCATGTCTTGCAATTTCAGCAGCGCATTCTTCTTGCTGGCTTTATCGCTGAACACTTCCAGGCAGTACCAGCCGTTATAGACGTTCAGATAAAAAGAATAACTGATTTCTTCTATATTGTCCAGTTCCTTGCAGACTGGCTCCAAAGCTTCTTTAGGACCGGTATAGGCGAGGTAGACCGGCTTTTTTTCCGCCAAAATCTCTCTCACATTTTCCACAAGCTTTACTTCCTCACAGCTTTCCAGCGCCCTATCGCTGTAATACTGTGTCTGGGTCTGAAGAGCCTCGTCCTCATAATAGATCGAGATTCCGTTTTCCTCATAGGTGTAGACAAAGCAGCTCAGCCCATGCCTTCTGAACGCATCCACCACTTCCAGAGCGCTCTTTTGGCCGATCGTTTCAGCGGCAATGATTTTTTCCCTCTGAAAATCATAGAGAAAAACCCCGTTCGTGAGAATTCCCGGTGTGTTCATGTTTATCTCTCTCAGGCGATAGTCGCAGCCATAGGGCATCCTGGCAGTCGCCACCGCGAATCTCATTCCCTTTGTAATACAACGGTTCAAAATTTGAGCGGTCCTCTCTGAAATTTTTTTGCTGCTGTTGAACAAAGTCCCATCCAAATCGGATACATACAACGTATTTTTCATATCGCAAATCCCCCAGGTGAATATATTTTTACTGTCCTTGACAGACTCAGAACCGCTACGCATGGGGCGCGCAGCTCCACGTGATTACCGCCGTCTTCGTCCCTATGTTGGAGATCTGATGGGGTTCCCCTTCCTCGATCAGCAGAATATCCCCTTCTCTTAATTCATAATACTTCTCACTGTCTCTGTTAAAGACTGCCACATGTCCTCTGCTACAATAAAAGATCTCATGTCCTTCCCCATGTCCTGGGTCGGTTCCCCCTGTCTGCCCAGGCAGCAAAGTGGAGGTCCCAAAGGTAATTTTTTCTGTGACAATATACTGACGGCACACTTCCGGTCCGTCCATAAAAAACTGTGCATCCTGCGGATGAATTACTTTCATTGTCTTCTCCTCGTCAATTACATTATTTTTCTTTTCGTCAAACTCTCAGCGGCAAAGCTCACTCTCATCCAACACATTCTTCCTCTGACAGATATTCTCTTTGAGGCTGTACCGTGGTGGGATTCACACACCCCATCTTAAAGCGGATGATGCAAAACGCCGCCAGAATCACCGCCACCAGGACATTTACCGCCAGGCTGGTCGGTGTGAGGCTGATGACCGCCGCTCCTAACAGTACGAGCCTTACAAGGCTGGCCAGAATCATCAGCCCGTGGAATTTCCACTTCTTCATATGGAAAGTGGATTTTTCCCACAGCTCCGGAAATTTCTCCGGCATCCTCCACATCGCAAAGTACTGTAAAATTCCCGCCAGGTTCGTAAACAGCATCACATTGGCAGTGATAAACGTGATGTCCCAGTTAAACACCACAGGCAGGACAATAATCAGACCCACGAGAGACGCCGATACATAGGGCATTCCTTTTCGGTTGGTCTTCGCAAATACGGAGGGCAGCCACCCTTCTTCCGCCGCCGGGGCAATCATTAGAGAGTAAGCCGACTGATTTCCATTCAGCGTCGTCGCCAGAGCCATCATCGGCGCACAGATAATGAACAGATAAAACATCCAGGTGGGGAAAATCACCTTTGCCACATCGCCCAGCGTATTTCCTGCAAAGGTCTCCAGGTCCACACCGCCGACGCCCGCCAGGGTGACCAGACCATAGATCGCCATGATGATCGGAAAGGCAATCAGCATCGCTTTTGGCACCGTTTTCTTTGGATTCTTCGCGTATTTGGAGAAGGAAAGGCTCGCCCAGTAAGACTGGGTGGAGAAAGTCAGCATATTTACCGCCACGATAAAGCCCATCCATCCGTTTGTCATAAATTGGGGGCCTGTGAAATCCAGCGCTTCCGGGTTTAGGTTCATCAGCCCAAAGATCGTAAAGATTCCCAACCCTGCGAACAAAATATATACCATGTACTTCTGCACACCAGCTATGATACTGACGCCTCGGATGTTGCAGATGTAAAACAAAACAGCCACAAGAACCGCCACAATTCTGACATTCATAGAGGGAATCATCGTCTGTATGTACATACCGATTCCCAAAGCCACAGAGGCCTGTCCCATAATCTCCGGTATGGTTCCCATCAGATAAAGCCCACCGAATACCGGATGGCCGAAATACGAATTCAGGGAAAACATTCCGCCGTCCAAGACGGAAGTACCTGCGGCCAGAATCTGCGGCCAGCTCCCCACAAACCCCAGAATCGTCGCCACGACAAACGCCAGCCAGACCGCATAACCGGTCTCCTCGGCGGCTGCTCCGGTCAATACCATGATGCCGGACCCTACCATATTTCCAACTGTAATCCACACCAGAGACGATGTGGTAAGCAATCCTTTTTTCTTCACCCTGTATACCTCCTCTTTTTGTCTGCGCACACTTTGACGCACTGTGTTTTAGAGGACCTTTTTTCAAAGATATCTCTAAATGGATTTCTCGAAACACTCGGACAGATCTTGAAAGAGCTCCTGATACCTTTCATAGCCTTCCTCATAGATCTTCTGATTATCCGAATTCGGCTCCGTACGTTCTTTCACCGCAACCATATTCTCCACTGCTTCTTTTAAATCTCCAAAAATCCCCACTGCCTTGCCCGCGAGAATCGCCGCTCCGAGGGAAGCCGCTTCCACGGAAGTCACGGTTTCCAGAGGTATCTGACAAATATCGGATTTTATCTGATTCCACACCTGACTCTTAGAACCGCCGCCAAGACTTCTGATTTCTTTTACCTGAATTCCCATGTCCCCCAGAGAATCTATGTTTCTTTTGACGATATACCCCAAAGACTCCATGACTGAGCGCATAAAATGTGCTCGGGTATGTTGGAGCGTAAAGCCGAACCAGACGCCTTTTGCCTTCGCATTCACGTCCGGCGCGTTAGACCCTGCCAGATGGGGAAGCATTACCAGCCCCTCGCTTCCAGCCGGGACCTTGGCAGCTTCCTTGCTAATCATGTTATAGGCATCGTCCACCCCGAGATTCTGGGCTTCCATCTCGATGGGACAGAATTTATCCCGGAACCATCTCAAAGTCATCCCCCCGTTGGTGAACGTATGAATCATATAGGTGTCAGGAACCGCAAAGTAGTGAAGAGGCATTCTTCGGTTAGGGTCAAACACTGGATGGGATACTGGCGCACAGATGGCCAAAGCTGCTCCAATCGTCTCTGAAAACATACCTTCCTCGCAGTTGCCGGCTCCGATCGCCCCGGCCGCCTGGTCTAAAGCCCCGGTACAGACTGTAAGATTTCCGGGAAGCCCCAGCTCCCGCGCGGCCTCTTTGGTAATTTGGCCAATGACCTCACCGGATTCATACACCGGCGGAAACTGCTCTTTTCTTACCCCCAAATAGTCCAGCATTTCCTTCCAATAGCATTTCTGTATGATATCCCAGTAGGTGGAAGAGCACACCAAAGACCCCTCTGTCGCAAACTTCCCAGTCATCCGGTAAATGAAGTAATCCTCAATCAACAGAAATTTATCCGTTTTTTCGAATATCTCCGGTTCATGTCTTTTCACCCAGAGGATTTTCGACGCTGGCCAGCAAGGTTCAAAGCTCACCTGTCCAGTTATCTGAAAGCATCTTTCGTCCGTGAACGTTTCTTTCAGCATCTTTGCTTCCTCTGCCGCCCGATTGTCCATCCACACGATGGCGTTTCTCAAAAGCCTGCCTTCTTTATCCATAAAGAAAAGCGTTTCGCCCTGCGCGGAGATTCCCAGCGCCGCCTCATCGTCCTCATGGATCGGATGAATTTCTTTTAATTCTTTTACCGCCTCTTGAAAGGCAGACCAATACACTTCCCCTGCTTCCTCCACATAGTTCACCTGAGGCGTAATCAGGGAATACTCCTGTGTGGATACCGCCAGCAGTTTTCCGGCAGTGTCAAACAGCGCCGCTTTCAATGCGGTGGTTCCAATATCCAGTCCTATCAGTAGTTTCATCTCGTCCTCCTGTTTTCCATGTTTAAAACACGATTCTTGAAATGGCCGGCCTTTCTTAATCTCTGTACTTATTCTAGCATAATATCCTCCCTCTCACGATTGTCATTCTTGTATAGGGTATTTCTTTTTTTGTCATCATTTTTTCAGGATAAAACAAAGTGGACAAGCCCACTTCAACTCCCCATCCCCTCAATCTTTGAGGGGCGCGTCCCACTTTGCGCGCCGCCGCAACACCGCCTTGCGGTGAAATTCCTCATTGCGGCGTGTGCATCCTGCCCGGAGGGCTTTTTATTGCATAGGGAACGAAGTTTCCTATGCAATAAAACAGCAAAAAAAGCCCGGAATTATCTCTTATAAATCCAGGCTTTTTTCTTCTTATTCTAAAATCACTATGTTCTTTACATTTCTTTTTTTGTCCTTTAGATTTCCGCAGCTGTCATCTCCATAGCCGATTTTTTCATGGCTGCCCCCACGTTAGTCCAGTAGTCCTTCAGGATGTCAAATTCATCCCCGATGCAGAAATGCTTCACACCCATCTCTTTATATCTCTCGGCATCTTCCACATGGTAAATCTCCACACGCGGCTGTACACCGTGGGCCAAAGCCACCTCGATGCAGTGCTTCTCGGCCGCCGCCACTTCCTCTTTGTGTTCACAGGTATTCCATCCCAGGCTCATGCAATAGTCGGACGGACCGAACTGAATCATGTCCACGCCTGGCACAGAACAGATTTCCTCGATATTGTCCACCGCCTCTTTTTTCTCAATCATAAATGCCTTCACAGCGCTGGCGTTCATCGCAGCGTATTCCATCTGTTTTGGTTCCGGGTTATATCCCAGCCAGCGTGCGTTAGGATATCCGAAACGGCCGCCGTAAGCAGGCGCTTCCGGAGATACTGCCGTTAAGGTTTCTCTTACCTGCTGCGCATTCTGATGATCGGTGAACAAAACCGCTTGAAATCCCATAGCAATCGCTTTTTGAGCCACAAAGAAACGATTCTGATAGTCCACTTTAATCATAGAGCCGCATCCATGAAGCTCGCAGGCTCTCACGAAGTTCTCCAACTCCGGCAGGGTGTAAGGCGCATACTCCGCCAGGAATTCAAAATAGTCAAAATTCCCTGTGGCTGCCGCCGCTTCCACGGTAGTTCCCCAAGTACTCCAGATTCTGGTATTTACCGTTGGTTTTCCTTCCTTCAATAATCTGCGGATTTTATTTTCCATTGTCACCATCTCTTATCCTCCTGATTCTTCCTTTATATTCTCTGAAACCTTCTATTTTCAAATTTTAAGGTCCGCGTACCGACGACGAAAAGCTCCCGCGTCACTGACGCTCTGTCTTATGTTCTTTCAAAAAGCTGCCATCCACCTTCAACTCTTCTCCAATGGCTATCAAATCCTCTGCCAGAGTCTCCGGAAGCACCACGCCTTCCTTCAAATTGGTAAGTTTACTTGTATACTCAATCTCTCCTGGATACTTCGCATCGCCGGCGCCTTCCTTCATAGGAATCTGATGCAAGCGATCAATGTAGTTCTCTGCCGTCTCCTGGAATTCTGCCAGGTCGCGGAACGCAGAGATGTTGATACAGCCGAAGCACTGGCTGGAAAGCTCTGGTACATCCGGCAAATCCTGATTGTTGATATCTGGCGAGAGCACCCCACCGGAGAGCAAAGTCGCGAACAATTCCACAATCAAGGCAATACCAAAGCCCTTATGCCCTGCCATGGGAGTCATCATATAACAGTCTTCCACTTTCGTCGTATCATTTCCACTTTTTGTCCAGCATCCAACCGCTGGGAATCGGCTTTCCTCTCTTTGCCAAGTCTTTGCATTTTCCGAGGGCTACACCGCTGGTCGCCATGTCTACGCAGAACTCCGGATACTTTTCCCCCGCCTTGAAGGCTACTGCAAAGGGATTGTTGCCCATGAACGGCTTTTTGCAGCCTGGAGGGCCCATGGTCAAATCTGTCGTAGAACACGCGAATCCGATCATATCATTTCCCGCCAGCTTCAGGGCCCAGTGCGCTCCCATACCGAAATGGTTGCTGTTGCGGACCACCACCATACTCGTCAAAGCCGTTTTCGCTTTTTCGCGGGCAATGGCCACCGCCTTCTCTCCCGCTAAGGCTCCCAAGCCGCCCTGCGCGTCGATCACCGCAGTGTTGGCAGTCTCTTTTACCACCGGATAGGCGCTGGTCTTAGACGCTCCACCCTTTTGAATCTTCTCCAAATAAGGAACTGTACGAAGCACTCCATGACTGCGCACATTTCTCAGATCTGCATGTACCAGAAGCTCTGAGACCGCCTGGGCATCTGTCTGCGCCAGCCCCGCTGCCAAAAACAGCTTCGTCGTATATTCTTTTAATTTACCGGAATCTACCACATAGTTCTGCATTTCACCCGTCTCCTTCTTTTTACTTATTCATTCTTGTTACTGCTATTGTAGCTCTATTTCTCCTTTTCAACCATACTTAATCTTGCATAGTAACCTTTCCTATTTTGTCCTGTGACTCCCGATCGTTTGACATCCGGCAGTGTTTTTCATACAATATTCCTAATCATACATTTCACGAAAAAGGAGGCCATCCCATGAGTAGCTCATTATTTCTATCCCAGCGTTCCCTCTATGAAGACGATTACAGCTGTATTCTGCGAAATCCTCAGAATGAATTTAACTATGGACTTCATTACCATGATTTCTATGAATGTGTCCTCTATCTGGGAAACGCCGGTATTTTTCGGATTGAAGACCAGGAATACCTGATTAAGCGAGGAGATATCGTCCTGATTGATATGTTTAAGCCTCACACCCTCACCTACAACAAAAACTACTTCTATGAGAGGTTCAGCCTGTCTATCAACTTAAGCTTACTGATCTCCTTTAGCACCTCCCGTTCCAATCTGCTGGATGTGTTTCACAACTGCAGCGACCGTCTCCCAGTCTACCACCTGAGTCAAGAACAGCTGCAGAAATACCTGACTCTCCTGGACAAGTATCGAAAAATCAAGCTGGAAAATGGAAAAGACATCTTAGAAAAAGCGTTGATTCATCAGCTCCTGGCCTATATCTACAGCGACTGCTACCGCGGCCGCCACATTGATGAAAAAGAAGCCCAGCACGCCCAGACCATCGCCGCCCTCCTGAAATACATCAATACCCATCTAAAGGAGGAAATCACCCTGGAACAACTGGCTGCCGAGGTAAATTACAGCGAATACTATGTGAGCCGCCTTTTCCGAAAAATCTCCGGCAAAACTCTGACGAACTACATACAGGAAAAACGAATTGAGGAGGCCTCCTGTCTGATTCGCGGCGGACTTCCCATCAATCAGGCAGCCGAACAGGTTGGCTTTAACAACTACAGCTATTTTTATAAGACCTTCAAGAAAATCATCGGCTGTAATCCCGCCGACTACCAGGCGCGTTATTGATTCACCACATTTACTGGTTTTCCTGCCAAAAACGCCCGGATGTTCTCTGCGGTAATGTCCATAATCCTTTGCCGAGACGCCTGGGCTGCCCAGGAAATGTGCGGTGTGATAAAACAGTTCTTTGCGGCGAGCAAAGGATTGTCCCCCTTGACCGGTTCTGTGGACACCACATCCAGACCGGCCGCGTACACCTTTCCACTGTTTAAGGCATCCGCCAAATCCTGCTCGTTTACCAGTTGACCACGGCTGTTATTGATGAGAATCACACCGTCCTTCATCTTTTCAATATTTTCTCTGTTGATAATTCCTTCCGTATCCGGAAACAACGGACAGTGCAAAAAGATCACATCTGACCTGGCAAGCAGCGTGTCCAAATCCACATATTCTGCCAGAGCTTTCCCGGCATCGCTAGGATGCGCGTCAAAAGCCAGAACCTCCATGTCCATGGCGTTCAGAATTCTGGCCGTCGCCTGACCGATTCTTCCCAGACCGATGATTCCAGCCGTCTTGCCGTAGAGCTCAATCATCGGATAATCCCAGTAACACCAGTCGGGATTCCTCTCCCATTTTCCTTCTCTCACTGTCTGGGCGTGATGTCCGTAATGGGAGCAGATCTCCAACAGCAACCCTACCGCGTACTGCCCTACAATCTGCGTGCCATAGGTGGGAACATTCACCACGGAAATTCCCTTCTCTTTTGCATAGGCACAGTCCACCACGTTATATCCTGTAGCCAAGACCGCAATGAGCTTCAGTCCTGGACACTGATCTATGGTCGCCCTGGTGATGGGAGTCTTATTGACTACCGCGATTTCGGCGTCCTTCAGCCTCTGGGCTATCAGCGGAGAATCCTCATAGGAGGTCCTGTCATAGACCGTCACCTCCCCTAACTTTTCCAGTTCCTCCCAACTTAAATCTCCCGGGTTCTCTGTATATCCGTCCAATACCACAATTTTCATGGCCTTCTTCCTTTCTCTGCTTTTCATCCTTTAAAAAGTCACCATCTTTACCTTCAGATATTTGCACAGAAGGGCCATCAGTTCTCTGTGATCTCCTTCTTTCACCAGCAGGTGATGGTCCATTCCCACTCTCATCAGACTGTCCACCGCTTCACTTGCCTTTTTGTCAAGCTGCAGCTTCACTAGCAGTTTTTCTCCGCCGTCTATCCATTCCTGCTCCTCTGCCTTTATCACCCGGCCCTTTTCCACCAGCATCTGGTATCCGTCGTGTCCATTTCCCTGGATGCTCGATACGGTCACCTGGGCCATCTCTCGCAGCGGCAGTCCCACAAAGCAGCCTTTTTCTCCGCTAGGGGAAATCTGTACCTTGCTCACATCCTCAGCCAGAGAATGTGCTGTGCTCCCCTCGTGGGCCAAAGCGAGAATTCGATTCTCATCATCCATACTTCCCACTTCACCGAGAGCAGTCGCTCGCCCTTCGCAGCCAGATTCAGCATATACATCACCATGGTGTGACCAATGTCTCCTTCGGTATCCACAATAATCCCCTCATCCGCCAGCCAACTGGAAGGAAGATTCATCTGTCCGCTGTAGAAGGGATAACACTCTGCCGCCAGGGCATCCAGAGAATATCGCTTCACCGTCTCCTTGACCGCCATATATACCTTAGTCATATGAAGCATGGTCTCTTCGTCTGCCAAAACCCTGCCGGTTCGGTTTTTTCAAGCAGCCGTATACCTTCTTCGCCTCTTTATCAGAGATGCCGTCCGCCAGCTCCATGATTTCCTCCATCTCGATGTGCACCAGCGTAGGTCCGAATTTCTGAGAAAATTCCCACTCTTCATTGGTGGTATCCTGCGGCCCGGCCACTCTCCAAGTCTGTCTCGGCCCTACCAAGGCCAGCTTCATGCTTTTTACCGCCTTTATAATCCGGCCTGCCTCCGCGATCTTGGCCGCCTTGTCCGCTGCCTTCGTATCGTCAGTAAGTCCGTATACATACTCATAAGGAATTCCATGGGTGGTAAGCGCACTGCCAAAATGCTGAATACAGCCGATGGAGAAGGTCTCGGTGTAGGGCACCGCCCAGAATACCACCGGAACCGGAAGCTCATGTACCAACACATACAGCAGGGAGTCCGTCACCCAGGTACTTAGAATAATCGTGAGGGAATCGATCTCCTGTTTTTTCAGCTCCTCACACACGTCTATCGCGTCCGCCGCGTCCCAGACCGCCTTGAACCCTTCAGCCACTATGATATCTCTCTGTTCCAGGGAAGCCTTCGCCAGAGCTGTCAGCTCCTGCGCGCGCTGTCCGCCGCTTTCATACTGGCTGGCCACCACCACCAGACCTGTCTTTGCGTTTGTCATAATTCTTTTCCCTCCTATCTCATGCCAGTTCTCTCAAAAAATCTGTAACTGCTTCCAGATTCTCTCTGAACGTTCCGTCTTTTACGAAATTCTTGGTAAACAACGCAGAACCCATGGTGAAGTATGCGGGATTCATCTGTTTTACCAGTTTCATCCGTTCCTTTGAGCCGATGCTGCCCGCCAGTACCGTGGGGATGCAGCTTGCCTTGACGAAAGCGGCAGAGAGAACGTTTGCGTCTCCTTCCACATAACGGTAGCCCAATAAGTCCACGCCTGCCGCACCCGCTTTTTTAAATTTCTCCGCCTGTTCCAGCATATAGTCGCAGGAGCCTTCCAAAATCGAAGGACTCTGGGATACCTTTCCCACGAAGGGGAAGTACTTCAGATCTGTGGTCTTCACGTAGTCCATCACCGAGTCGTAGTAGATGGTTCCCAGCAGGCAGTCAAAGCCGCATTCCACCGCCAGCCTCGCGCCTCTTAGACACTCTTCCTCTGAATACGTCACGACTTCCAGATAGGTAGTCTTTCCCGCCTCCTTCATCATAGCGCAGAGCTCTTTCATCTTTTCCGACTCTAATCCCACGTCTTTGAAACCCCAGTTTTGAATCGGCAGATCTTTGTTGGCCTCGAAAATCTCTTTTGCATTTTCTACTGTCACATCATTGTGTGTCAGCATGACAATTAACTTCTCTAACATTTCTTCATCCTCCATATAAAATCAGTTTTCTTTTTCGTTTATCTGAGCTTATTATAGTTTTTCACTTCTTTAAAAACCATTCCGCCTATTGTCATTTACATTTCTTATTTTGCTCATAAGGATGGCAAGGTCTTTTCTATACAAAGTGGGCAAGCCCACTTCAACTCCCTCATCCCCCAATCTTTGAGGGGCGCGTCCCACTTTGCGCGCCGCCGCAACACCGCCTCGCGGTGAAATTCCTCATTGCGGCGTGTGCATCCTGCCCGGAGGGCTTTTTCTTGCATAGGGAACAAAGTTTTCTATGTAACAAAGTGGGCAAGCCCACTTCAACTCCCTCATCCCCCAATCTTTGAGGGGCGCGTCCCACTTTGCGCGCCGCCGCAACACCGCCTTGCGGTGCACTACCTTATTGCGGCGTGCGCATCCTTAGCGGAGCGTTTTTGTAATAGGAAGGAGCTTTCACGCATTAGCGTGACAAGGTCTTTTCTATTACACAAGAAAAAGAGCTTCCGTCTAATTACAGAAGCTCTCCTGATTTTCCATTTTGCTCACTATATTTCTCATTTTGTCATCTTCTCTCACCACCGGTCTCGATGAACCCTTCACCGAATACCTGGTTCGTCTCGGTCAGCATAACAAACGCGTCCTCGTCTACCTCATGTACGGCTTTTTTTACCGTGTATGCCTGTGAACTGGAGCAGGCACACATAATCACATCTCGTTCCTTCTGGGTATAAGTTCCCATGGCTCGGATGGCTGTAGAACCTCGTCCAGTGATCTCTCCGATTTTCTCCGCCACATCAAGCCCGTGATTGGTGATAATGATCGCCAAAGTTCCCGACCCCATACCGTACATGATCTTATCAATCACAACAGAAGTCACAAAGGTCGCTGCCAGTCCGTACAGCACAGAATCTACATTTCCGAACACCGGCCATCCTAGGAGAATAACCACCAGGTCTATCGTCATCGTCACAGAACCGATGGACAGATGCGGACGCAGAACCTTAATGGACATGGTAAGAAAATCTGTTCCGCCTGAAGAAGACCCTCTCATATAGAACATTGCAAGCCCTGCTCCCAGGAAAACACCGGAATACAGGGCTGCCAAGAACGGTGAACCCGTATAGGCAGGTGTGTACGGGAAGATGACGTCCAGACAGATCGTGCAAATAATCATCGTGCGGGCTGTCTTGAACATAAATTTTCTTCCCACGATCTTATAACTAATCAGTACAAATGGAATGTTCAAAATCAAAGTCATAACACCGATGGGAATTCCCCCAAAGGTAGTTTATAATAAGAGCGAGGCCAGACAGACCTCCCGGTGCAAAATTTGCCATCTTGGCAAAGGTGTAGATTCCCACAGAATATAGGACGCTCCCACCAATATCACACAGCAGATCCATCACAACATTTTTTACAGCATTTTTGTCTCTCATTTTGCCAACCTCACTCCTTTTTCTTCACTACATACTTGCAGCCACCCTTCTATTTTTGACTCGTTTGACACGGTTACCTGAACCAGAGATACGAAACAGCAATATCGTCACAATCAAAAGCACAACCTGAATTCCCAGTGCTAAATATAGATTTTCTGTAAAACCAATCACCAGAAATCCCAGAGCTGCGATCATACCTGAGTACAGTGCATAAGGCATCTGTGAGACCACATGGTCCACATGGTTACATTGAGCTCCTGCACTGGACAGTATCGTCGTATCGGAAATCGGCGAACAGTGGTCGCCAAATACTGAACCGGACAATACGGCCCCCAGGCAACAGAATACCATCTGCTCCTGCATTCCCAGTGCCTGTGTCATCTGTACGCTGATTGGCAGCATAATTCCGAACACGCCCCAAGAAAATCCTGTCGCCAAAGCCATGACACTAGAAAGCACAAACAGCAGAAATGGCAGCATTACAGCCGGAACTGCATATTTTACGATCAATCCTGACAGGAAAGTTCCCGTCTCCATGGCAGAAATCATATCAATCAGTACCCATGCGAACAGCAGAGCCATCGTCGCCCCAGCCACCGCGCGCACGCCTTCTTTTGCCACCTTCAGAGGATGGTGTCCATGCAGTCTGTAGTAACGTACTCCACAGTAAGCCAACGCCGTCAGACAGCCAATAAACAGTGCCAAATACGTGGATGCATTTTCCAGAATCTGAAAGATGTTAAAGCTTCCTGCTTTCACAAAGCCAGTCACATACATCATCGCCATGCTCACAAAAGCCAAAAGTAAGATAGGGACCACCAGGTCAGAGGCTTTCTCCTCCCCTTCTTTTTGCACCATTCCCTCACCCTTGCGACTCTGGGTAGCTTTGCGGTAAATAGACGCCACATCATTCATTTTCCCTACATTAATATTAAACCCTGCGCTGAAAATAACAACCCCTAAAGCGAAAATTGCATAGAAATTATATGGGATTGTACTGATAAATTGATTCAACGGCGCAGCCGTCGGCGGCAATAAGACCGCATAAAGAGCGATAATGTATGCTCCCCAGCTCGACAGCGGGCAGATAGAGCATACCGGAGCACTGGTAGAGTCAATCAGATAAGCCAGTTTTTCCCTGGACACCTTATATTTATCTGTCAGGCTTCTGGACACTTCACCTACCGTCAGCGCATTAAAATAATCATCTATAAAAATGAGTATGCCCAAAACAACGGCTACCATCTGCGCCATAGCAGCATTTTTCACATGTTTTTGAGCCCATCTAGCAAAACCTACCGTTCCACCGTTTTTTTCAATAAATGCCGTAATAATTCCCAGGCCCAAAATAAACAATATCAACAGAATATTATCTGTATTCACAGTCTTTCCGTCATAAAAGATTCCCACTGCAGTAGACGCAATATCCTTAGCTGTGTCTGTCGGCTGAAACTGATTCAGCAACAGCGCGCTGGCTACAATACCAGAGGAAATTGACAATAGGATTTTCTTCGTCGCGATTACCATAAGAATGACAATCAGGGGAGGAATCAGGGTATATACACTTCCGGCCATATTTATTTACCACCTTTCTCAGCTATCGGCAGCTCTCTTCTAAAATCATTTCTCCGTTACGTATCACACATCCGCTCTCCAGCACTTCATCTGTCTCGCCAGTCACCAGAGGACGGATAAACCTTTTCACCTGGCTGCTGATAAATTTAGAAGCCTCTCGATAATAAATACTGGGCGTGTGGTCTACACAGTAATGAATCACACCTTCCTCCACAAAAGTCGGATGTGCGTAATCCGTAGGTCTGGAAGTCTCCACTGCCCCGTGCTCATCACAGCTAACATCGACCAACAAAGCCTGCGGCTTCGCCTGTCTTAGTTCCTTTCTGCTGATGATGTGATCTGTTCTCTTAGGGTCCCAAAGCACTGCGTTTACAATAATATCGTATTGTCCGATATCTTTCCTGAGCTTTTCCTCATTTTTCCTTCCATACACAGTCACATAAGCGCCTCCGCGGACCAGAGCTCTGATCGCTCCTTGAGCAGTATTCCCTTTTCCTATCACAGCGGCTTTCTTTCCTTCCGGCAGAATTCCGCAGCACTGACATCCATGATTCACAGCGGCTTCCCCTGCCAATTCATTATTGCGGTAAAAAAACCTGCATACCGTCTTCCATCATCTCTTCCCAGGCATAAACCTGAAAATGTTTCCTAAGTAGGAGATTTTTTACTTCCTCACACACATGGGGATGTACCCATCCGAAAATTGTTCTTCCATCTTTGAGTTCTTCCAGATACTCGGCATCTCCAGCCTTAGGATCACAGATAATATCACATTCTCTTAAAATTTCCTCGCGTGATAAAACCTTCGCTCCTCTAGATAGATATTCCTCATCAGATCTTCCCATCCTGTCTGCGTATCCCTTCTCCAAAACAATCCAAGAAGCAATGTCCGTCAATTCATCCAGGTCTTCAGGGAGAAGAGCAATCCTTCGTTCGTTCTCTTTATGACTATTCACAAACCCTATCGTTCTCATACAAGCAACCTCGCTTTTTAATGATTTGCAATAGTTATATCACTTCAGGCGGAGATTACAACCACTTTAATGATTATTTAATTTCAAAGAGTTTTTTTTAATCTTTCCCTCATATATGTCAAAAATACCCTGATTTTTTTATACTTTCTGACTGAAAAAAGGCAAAAAATCTTATCTTTTTTTGGTCGTTTTTTCCTCCTTTAATTCATTGCACTTTGCACAGTGTCTCCATGAAATTTCTGTTTTCTGACACAAAATGCACTCACTATAAACAAGACCGCGGCTACTGCGGCAATACACGCAAATGCAAAGTCAATCCCTGCCGCATTAGCCGCCACATCCTTCTGGCTGCTGGTCAGCTCTGTGACTTTGCTCATCACAGCCACAAAGACCGCTGAGCCGAAAGCACCACTTATCGTGCGCAGAGAAGTTAAAAGCGCAGTTCCATGGGCTGTATTTTCCGGCCCAAGCACACTCATTCCCCAAGTCACAACCGGCATCATAATGCATCCAATAGCGATCAGCCTCAGAATATAGACCGACGCTATATAGAACACGGAGGTATCCGCATTCACAAATACAACCCCAAAACAGCTCACCAACATCAGAAGGCTACCGCCCACCACCAGCTTACGAATTCCAAACTTATCATAAAATCTCCCAGTAAACGGGCTGATTAAAGCCATCACCAAAGAGCCCGGCATCATGATTAAGCCGGAAACCGTCGCAGACTTGCCGCAGACTGTCTGGATATAAATCGGAAACAACGTGGAACCTGCCATCATTACAGCATAGAGCAGCATACTGATTATCACGGCCAGCAGATAATCCTTCACCTTTAATACCCGCAGCTCTAAAAACGGTGTTTCCAGCCGCAGCTGTCTTCTGCTAAAGAGTACCAAAGCCGCTGCCCCCACCAGCAGGGGAACTCCCACCTGAAGGCTTATAAAGTCAGCAGCTCCTAAATTTCCAAGTCCGAGCAGAATTCCACTGAAGCTGACCGTGCAAAGCAGCATGGAAAGCACATCAAAGCTCTGGCGTTCTGTCTCTGTGATATCTCTCATCACCTTCAGGGCCATCAAAATGTCAGCAGCCACAATCACAAGAACGATCTCAAAAATAGTCCTCCAGCTCCAAAGATCAATGATGATTCCTGCCAGTGTAGGTGCTACGACAGGAGCTGCTCCTACTGCCAGACCGTAGATTCCCATCACAGATCCCCTCTGCTCCACCGGGTATATAGTCAGGACCACTACCTGAGTCATTGGAAGTACAATTCCATTTCCCATCGCCTGCATAACTCTAGCCACCATCAAGAGCGAGAATGTAGGCGTCATAATTGCCAGTAACGTACCTGCTGCGAACAGAGTCACCGCGCCCAAAAACAGCTTTCTGGTGGGAAAACGCTTCATTAAATATGCCGTCGCAGGCACCATAATCCCCATGGTCAGACTGTAAACACTGGTCAGCCATTGGGCGGTCGCAGCTGAGATCGAAAGATCTCTCATCATAGACGGCAGAGCGGTCGTCAGGGCAGTCTGGAGCAGAGAGGTCCCTATCGATGAAACCAAAAGAACCGCAAAGGTCAAGTTTCTCTGTCTTTTCGTCATATTCATATCAGTCTCCTCCTCGTCTTTTGTTCTTATCCTGATAGTAGGACACGATCTTTCTGCGGATTCTCAGATAGTTCACCGCATCCTCCTCGCCTAACATCTCCATCAATTCTCTGACGCTCCTGGAAAAGTTATCATGCATATCCTGATGATAAGCCTCCCCCTCGGGCAAAACCCTCACGAGTGTCTGCCGATGATTTTGGGGATCCTCGAAACGCTCCAAAAAATTTCGTCCCTCCAATTTTTTTAGAACTGCCGCGACACGGGCAGAAGAAAGATTCAGCTCTTGACTGATCTCTTTGGGATTCACAGCCCACTGACACTGCATAAGATAAGAAAGAACAAGGTTCTCCCCCTTTGTAGTCTCAAAGATTGTGTTAAGCTCTTTCAGCTTCGCAATTTCGTATTGGATATCTCCAAATTCATAAATCAGCTTCTGGTAATCCAAGCTCCTTCATCTCCTAACCTTCTCATTTTAAAACTGACTTCTGTAAATAGCTAACACTGTTAGCAATCTGGTTTTGTATTTTATCATGTTACTGCGATGAGCGCAACTGTGTTTTCAGTCGTAATCAGATATGACCTCGTCCTCTGGACAGCGTATCCTCTTTCTCCGGCTTCGTATTTGAATCTCTTGTCCTTTTCGCCTTTCCTGTGATATTATTTTTCATAGGTATTATATGAAAATAAATATTCCAACAAAGGAGGTATCACATCATGTCTAAACACCCTGCTTCTGTCTTCGATCAAATGATAAATGACATTTTGAATATACCGCTGGGCAGGCAAATGCTAGAAGAATGTATGCCCGCTGGCCCATCCCGGCGCGGTGCGGCGTTTCAGACAAAAATCATGCAGAAGGTTCCTCTGCGTTACCGCCTGATTGCCCTAGGATTCATCAAAAAAGAATCTCTCTCCCAGCTCAACGAGAAATTGTCCCAGGAAGGATGCGCACAGCTGTATTCTCGAAGTCTCTGGGAAGCCAGCCTGATTTTCGCTTTCCTAAACCGTCTCTCTTACCAAGAGTGGAGAGAACTCCAGGACATCTGCAGCTCCATCCTGGATACGAACCAAGCTGAAGAAAACTATTTTGAAAAGCAAATTACCTTATCTGAATTAGAACGATATCTGGAATCCAACTCACAAAAAGACTCCGCTGATTTGCGGACCGAACATCTGACCCAGGTATTGAGCCAGAAAATCTCCCAGCTTGGAAGCTCGAAAGAAGATTTCCGGCAATTTTTGGACTCTAATCTGAGGTCTTTTAGCCCTGTGCGCGAGAAAGCCCGCTATTATTTTTGCAAATATCTGTATTTCTATCTCAGACATAAGATAGAAGACTTTCTAGTCTCTCAGAGTTCTTCCATGAACTCTCCAAAAGCTTTGTCCGAACTCTCTGTGTTCAAAGGAATCACACAGCTGAAGAGAAAAAAAAATGTCCGTCGATGAAATCCGGGATTTTCTCATGCATACAGGAATCTCCTGCCGGGAAATCTTCGACAATCTCAATTATTTCTATTTCGGCTACATTTCACTGGACTGGCTGGAAGTCCTGATGGAATACTACGGCAATATTGACGCTCTCTGCGACCTGCAAAGGCAAAAACTGGCCGAATCACTCCGCCATTATGACCCCAAACTAAAAAACTCAGCGATCAGGAAATTCTCAGCCTGAAACTGAGACAGATGCAAGAAGAAGAGGACCGTCTTGACAGCATCTATTCTCTGGACGGAGACAGTCGAGGGTATCAGCGCAACCGCTCCGGGGAAAACACTGTCCGCAAATATATCAAAGGTACTTTGGATATAGACCGAACCACTTTTATCTGTTTTCTTTTATTTTTCGGCCATTCCTGTCTCCTGCCGAAAGAACTTGAAATCACTCCAGAACGCCTGAATACGATTCTCTTAGAATGCGGATTTTCCAAAGCTGACTGCTAAACAGGCTTTTGACAACTTTATCCTCAGTTACCTGACTAGCTCCGATCCGGAAGATCTTCTCATGGAAGAAGTCACCCGGTATGCCCAAAATGAGGAAAATTTCTTTTTCTACAATATGTATAAGGATTCTAAAGCTATGAGCAAGAGTACAAAAAATTATGGGATTAAATTAACCAGAAATTTTGCAAAAAGCCTCCTTTAAAACAAATTTACACTCTCAATGCTGTAGACTAAACTCATCAAGATAAAACAACGTTTTTGAAGGAGGAAACCTATATGAAAAGTAAAATAATGAAATCTGTTTTTTGCGGCGCCCTCGCTATGATCGCTGTGGGGTTCGCTTTCCAGCCTGAAAGCGTTATCCGCCGATATGGGAAATTATAATTTCGTATCCATTTGACTCAGGAGTTACAGACAGTATCACCGTCAACGGAGTAACCGTAGAGGCTCTCTACCGCCCCTATGATTCCAGCGTAAACAGCGACTCCACTTACAGCTGCGCTGCCTTCGTAAAGCGCTTCTACAGCCAGGTGTACGGTCGCGATGTCTCCGGACTGAATTCCACCACTTCCGTGCCTGCCATCGATTCAGGAAGCTTCCAGGCTACTAGTTCACCGAAAGTAGGGGATATTCTCCGCGACAATCAGAGCGTACACTGGGCAATTGTCAAAGAAGTCTCCGGCAACACCATCACAGTGATTCAGCAGAATGCCTGGAACGGAGATTACACCAAAGCATGGGTAGGAGCCACTGTCCAAAATGGGGATTCCAGGTATACCTTCTTCACCTGGAGCGGAAATACACAGTCCCAGGCACCTGCCGGCAATTACACTGTCAACTACCAAAATCCCCAGATTCAGGAGACAACCGCTGTCCTCTCGGCCAAAGT
>ENA-OQCB01000396-OQCB01000396.1-human-gut-metagenome-genome-assembly--contig:-NODE-396-length-20555-cov-6.464999_pt1 | contig 20555 bp, 15 predicted proteins | sample MGYA00242493_ERZ504568 | MGnify/ENA primary metagenome ERZ504568 (study PRJEB26092, sample SAMD00036229) | human gut metagenome | host: Homo sapiens | study: EMG produced TPA metagenomics assembly of...
CCATGATGACCTCCATCTCCATTGTGCGCGAGAAGGAGAAGGGGACGATGGAGGTCCTGCTGGTTTCTCCCGTCAAACCGCTTTCATCATTCTGGCAAAGGCGGTGCCCTATTTTGTGCTGTCGTTTGTCAACTTGACCACCATTCTTCTGCTTTCGGTCTATGTGCTCAATGTTCCCGTGGCGGGCAGCTTGTTCTGGCTGGTGGTGGTGTCGCTGCTATTCATCTTTGTCTCCCTGGCGCTGGGGCTGCTGATTTCCACGGTCACCCGGACGCAGGTTGCCGCCATGCTGGTGTCCGGACTGATGCTGATGATGCCCACCATGTTGCTTTCGGGCATGATATTCCCCATTGAGAGTATGCCCGTTATCCTGCAGGCCATTTCAGCTGTGCTTCCTGCACGCTGGTATATCCAGGCGGTGCGTAAGCTGATGATTGAGGGAGTGGATGTTTCGCTTGTGCTGATGGAGGTCGGCATACTTGCCACGATGGCGGTATTGCTGATAACGGTGAGTTTCAAGAAATTCAAGCATCGGCTTGAGTAAAGAGCGGATATGAATTTTATATTAATTATTCAGGCAGAAGAACATAAGGACAAAAGGATACGGGAAATCTGTTCTTTTGTTCTTATGTCTAAAATCTTTAAAATATCGTCTTATGATAAAGTTTCTCATTGAAAAGGAATTCAAGCAGTTGTTCCGCAACTCCTTCCTGCCCAAGCTGATTTTCATTTTCCCGTGCATGATTATGATACTGATGCCCTGGGCCGCCAATCTGGAGATAAAGAACATCAATCTGAATATAGTGGACAATGACCACAGCGTCTTGTCTCGCCGTCTGGTAGATAAAATCGGTGCATCCACTTATTTCTGCCTGACAGCGCTTCCCGATACATACGATGAGGCTTTGCTGGCCATTGAAGCAGGTTCGGCAGATGTCGTGCTGGAGATTCCCCGTGATTTCGAAAAGGATTGGGTGAAGGGAGAGGCGCCTCGTCTGCTGGTGGCGGCCAATGCCGTGAACGGCACGAAGGGCAGTCTGGGAGGATCCTACTTGTCTTCCATCATCAGTGACTATACCCGTGAACTGGGTTCGGAGTCGTCTTCGCAAGGGCTTGCCGGGAAGCCGCTTCCCCGGGTGGACATCACTACGCAGAATCTTTACAACCCCACGCTGAACTACAAGCTTTTCATGATTCCTGCCCTCATGGTAATGCTGCTGACGCTGATTTGCGGTTTTCTCCCTGCCCTCAATGTGGTGGGCGAGAAGGAGGCGGGCACCATCGAGCAGATAAATGTCACCCCCGTCGGCAAGTTCACTTTCATTGCCGCCAAGCTGATACCTTACTGGCTGATAGGTTTTGTGGTGCTGACCATCTGTTTCGTTCTGGCATGGGTACTTTACGGCATTCTGCCGGCGGGACATTTCCTCACTATCTACGGCATGGCGCTGTTTTTTCTACCGGTGGTGTCGGGGTTCGGGCTGGTCATATCCAATCATTCGACCACGTTGCAGCAGGCCATGTTTGTCATGTGGTTCTTCATGCTTATCCTTATTCTGATGAGTGGTCTTTTCACCCCTATCCACAGTATGCCTGAGTGGGCGCAATGGATTACGCGCATCAATCCGCTACGCTATTTTGTGGAGGTGATGCGTACCATCTATCTCCGTGGTGGCGGATTTGCCGAACTGCTTCCGCAACTGGGAGCCGTGTTGGTCTTTGCATTGGTCTTCAATCTGTGGGCGGTAAAAAGTTATAAGAAAAGTAGTTAACTGATTTTTCTTTATTATTATCCTATTTGGCTCTCTTTTTTGAAGAAGGGCTACACCATTTGCCTTGGATAGCTACACCCTTTTGTGTTTAAGGCTACACCATGAGAAGGAAAAGGTGTAGCCCTTTTATTATGGATAATAAAAGCTGTTTTTTGTGCGGAAAAAAAGGTGCAAGTAGTGATATGTATCTAATGATAAAGACAACTGTTATACTTGTCAATTAATTGATAGAGTTTATATGATATCTATCAGTTCCCTTATTGGAAAAAACTCTTATCTTTGCACGCGAATAAATAAATATCTTATACCAAAATGAATACACGAACTACTTATCTTGCCTCGAAACCGCATTATGAGATTCTTGACGGACTTCGTGGCGTGGCGGCTGTCATGGTTATTATCTTCCATCTTTTTGAAGCACATGCAGGTGGCAGCCATCTTACTCAAATTATCAATCATGGTTATCTGGCAGTGGATTTCTTCTTCATGCTTTCCGGTTTTGTTATCGGCTATGCTTATGATGACCGTTGGAACCGGATGACCGTGGGCACTTTCTTCAAACGCCGTATCATCCGCCTGCATCCTATGGTGATTATGGGAAGCATTGTGGGCGCTGTCTTTTTCTATTTTCAGGAGTCGTCTTGTTTTCCGCCTATCGAGAATACGTCCATCGGAACAATGCTGCTGGTGATGTTGCTGGGCTGTACCTTGCTTCCTCTTCCGCTGAAGTTCGACATTCGCGGCTGGACGGAAATGCATCCGTTGAATGGCCCGGCATGGTCGCTCTATTATGAATATATCGGTAATATCCTGTATGCGTTGTTTGTACGCAAGTTCAATAAGGTGGCCCTGTCGGTGCTGGTATTTGTGGCAGGGTGTTTTACGGTATACCGTTGTCTGACTGCTCCTGCCGGCGATATTGTGGGTGGTTGGGCCTTGAACTGGGAACAGCAGTATGTGGGTATGGTCCGGCTGATGTATCCGTTCTTCGGCGGATTGCTTCTGTCACGCCTCGGCTGGCTGATACGGCTTGAAAAGCGTGCTTTCTGGTGGTGCAGCCTGCTGATTGTGGTGGTTCTTTCCATTCCCCGTATCGGAGGTGAGGATGGTTACTGGATGAACGGGCTTTACGAGGCTTTCTGTATTATCTGCATCTTCCCGGTCATTGTTTCGATGGGAGCCGGCGGCAAGGTGACCGGTAAGCGCTCTACTGCCGTATGCAAGTTCCTGGGAGATATTTCCTATCCGATTTATATCACCCATTATCCGCTGGTATACACTTATACAGCTTGGGTATGCAACAATAACGCTACAATGGCAGAAGGTATCCCTTATATGATACTTACTTTCGTGGGAGCTGTTGTCCTTGCTTATGCTTGTTTGAAACTGTACGACGAACCGGTGCGCAAGTGGCTGACAGACCGTTTTCTGAAAGGGAAGAAGAAATAGTTCCGTATGGCTATGGATATAAAAAATCTCCCGCTGCATTATCTTGTGCAGCGGGAGATTTTCTTTTTAATGGCCGGGCGTTATTTTACGTCGATGAATTTCTTGGCCTTTTCTTTTTCTGCTTCTGTAAACTTAGGCAATGTAATGTTCAGCACGCCGTTTTCTACATGGGCGCCAATCTTTTCCTTGTCTACATCGTCCGGAAGAATCATGGTTTGCTGGAACTTGGTGTATGAGAATTCACGGCGCAAGTAGCGGCCTTCCTTCTTTTCGTCCTTGTTGTTCTCTTCCTTGCTTTCTGTTTTCTTTTCCATGCTGATGACCAGATTGTTTTCTTCATCGATGTGAACGTTGAAGTCTTCTTTTGTCATACCGGGAGCAGCCAATTCAACTTTGTACTCTTTTGCTGTTTCGAATACGTTGATGGCAGGGGCGGTGGCATTTGCTTTTACCATCCAATCATTGTCAAAGAAATCATTAAAAATACTCGGTAACCAATTTTGGTTTCTTCTTACAGGCATCATAGTTATAGTCTCCTATTGTTTAAGTTAAACATGCTGTTTAGTTTTGAACTCCGGTTCTTTGTCTTCGGGTGTCTGCCTTTTGGGTTTTCACCGTCCGTTTCTTGAACCGTCGTTCGCTAACAATATCGCAAACCTTATGCCAACCGGTTTTTACTGACTTTATTGACTATTTGTCATTGAAGAACTGACTTATTTGCTTGTTTAATGCCATTTTGCTATCTTATTTATTTAAAATTGATAGATTTTCAGACTAATTTAAAACGCATTCTCCAACGCTTGGCTTCTTCGTTCCAATCGTGACTGATGATTTTGAAGGTTCCGATTTCTGATGTATTCTCCACATGTACTCCGATGCAGAGGCATTCGTCGTAATCGCCTACTTTCACGACACGTACCGTTTCCGAAGCACCATCGGGCAGGCGTTCCAAGTCGAAACGTCCTTGCGCTTCCTCTTGCGTAATGAATTCTGTTGTGATGGGCAGCTGTCGGGCGATTACCTCGTTTACGGCCTCTTCCAGCTTCTTTATTTCTTCTTCCGTGGGGCAGGCGGCAAGACGGTAGTCCAGCTTGCTTTTCTTCCGTTCTATGTGTGCTGATATGGAGCGGCCGCAACCGAATAACCTTATCATGGTTTGGTTGATGATGTGCTCCGTTGTATGCATAGGAGGGTACTCCTGCTTGTTGTGGTCATTGAGATGAGGTTGTTGTTCCATGTATAATTTCAATAGTTGATATATATTTGATATTTTATCGTTTGAGGTTGGCCAGCACTTCTTCTTTCAGGATGCTGTATATATGTATATCTGTATATTCTCCAGAAGCCAGCAGTTCTCCGCAACGTTCTGTTCCCTCATGGATGAAACCGAGGCGAACCGGTACTGCGTTGCTGGCTGCATTGCCCACGGCACAGCGAATTTGTATCCGCTTTATCTCTTTTTCTTGTACGGCCCACAGACACAGCTTGCGGACACTTTCAGTAATGATGCCCCGATGCTGGTATTCCGGCAGTAGCCAATAGCCGAGTTCTGTACGGTGGTTGTCGAAATCGGAGAAATGGAAACCTATCAGTCCGCAGATTTCATGCTGCTGGTTCCAAATACCGAATATAGGTTCATTTCGTTCGGCAGGAGCAGATAGTACCTGACGTAAAAAAGCTTCTTCATCAGCTATTGTGCGCATATTATCCACAAATGGCAGCCATGTTCTTAAGTAGTCCCGGTGTGTGTCGATGGCATGGTAGATGGCTGCGGCATCTTCTATTCTGATTTCCTGCAGATAAATGTCCGGAAGGATGGGGAAGGAAATGGGAGAGGGGAGGATATGTACGTCTCCTGATTGGGACAGCTGTATCCTTTCCTTGATTTTTCCCCAGGCATGTGTATCGAACAGACAGCTTTCGCGCATGGTGTGATACATCTCCTTGAACCGGGACATGGGGATAGTGAAGCTCAATAAGTCCGCTTCGAAGTATGGGCGGACGGAGGGGTCGAAGAATCCCAGGAAAGTACGTTTCCCTTGTTTCCGGTTTTCAATGATGGTTTGGGTAATGACGGAGCAACAGCCGGAGCCGAATGGGGCTGCCACGGCATCCGATGCATTGTTGTCGAAGAAGGTCCATGTCGCCAGTCCGGATAGAATGTCGGGAGTTGGCAGGAACAGCAGTCCTTCCACTTCATCAAAGGAAGGTATCTTGTCTATGCGGGCAAAATGCAGATAGGCTTTGTCAGTTCTGGAAATCTGTAGCTCATTGACAAAATCTACCACCATTTCGGGAGTCTTCTTGTATTTCTCTTTCAAGGAGACAAACCCCGGGACGCGCTCGGGCATTTCAGTAAATCCGGTATAGAACTTGCCTCCTCCGCAGGTAATTGTTTCGTTGCTGAGACTGACGATTTTGCCGTCTCTGACTTGTTTCATGCATTTGAAGAGACAACCGGTTACTTTCTCTGTAGATGCCCCCATTCGGTCTGAATACCAAAAGGCGATGGGGAGTTCGGCGTGTTGGCCGAAAGCTTCCTGATAATTGGCAATAAATGTGTGTATATCCATGATGCTCGGATGATATTTATGATATGGTCTTTCTTTGGATTTTCCGTAAAGGTAATTCAATATTTTGATTCTTTTGCTTGCAGTATGCCTTTTTATCACTCTGCTTTCGAGCTTTTAATGATAGTAGAATAGGTTTTTATGGTATTTTAATTACTTTTGCATGAGGATTCTCAAAAAGTATTGCCTTTAACTAATCGGAAAGCCGGATGAAAAATATAATCATATTCTTGTGTCTTTGTACCATCTGTATGTGCCGCCTTCATGCTGCAGACAGCAGCCGGGCGGATTCTTTGCTGCTGAAACTGGACCAGGCGATAAAGGAGCGTCCCATATACATGGAGCAGAAAGAGCTGAAACTGGTGGAACTGAAAAGACAGTTGCATCGGCAGATACCGGATGAAGAACGTTTTGCCATTCTTGGCACATTGCTGGATGAGTACCGTTCGTTCAATACGGATTCTGCATTGCACATGGCCGAGGAAAGGGAACAGATAGCCATACGTCTTGGAAACCGGGAATACATAGACAATGCCCGCATGAATAAAGCAGATGTTTTGGGAATGACCGGTATGTATAAGGAAGTTATGGATTTGATGCGGAATATCCATATAGACCGGTTACCGGTGGATATCCATCCATATTATTACCATATCTACCGTACGGTCTATGGCCTTATGGCCGATTATGCCGTGACGGCATATGAAAAGAAGCTTTATACGGAGCTTACGGACAAATATCGTGATTCGTTGCTGTTGGTCAATAAAGATAATCTTCTGATACATACCTTGATTCAGTCCGACCAGTATAATGTACGCAATGAATATGACAAGGCCATCCGTTTGCTGACGGATTATCTGGCGCTGCAGAAGGACTATGAACACGACGTTGCGATTTGTGCCTATACTTTATCAGAGTCTTACCGGCTGAAAGGGGACAAAGAGAAGGAAAAGGAATACCTGATTGTTTCTGCTATGGCGGATATGAAAACCGCTGTCCGTGAATATATCTCTTTACGCAAGCTCGCCGTACTGCTTTACCAGGAAGGAGACATCGAGCGTGCCTATTCTTATGTAAAGATATGTATGGAAGATGCAGCCGCCTGCAATGCCCGGTTGCGCAAGCTGGAGATTCTGGAAATCTTTCCTATCATTAATGATGCTTACCAGCAAAAGACGGAGAAGCAGCAGGAGCAGATGAAATGGGCACTGGTATCTATCAGCCTGCTTTCACTTTTTCTGTTGCTTGCCATATTTTATGTATACAAGCAGATGAAGAAAGTGGCTGCCGCCCGCAGGGAAGTGATTGACGCCAACAAACGGTTGAAGGAGCTGAATGATGAGCTTCACCTTTCCAATGCACAACTCAAGGAGGCCAACCACAGCATTGCCGAAAACTCCTATCTGAAGGAGGAGTATATCGGCCGTTATATGGACCAGTGCTCGGTCTATTTGGAAAAGATGGACAATTACCGCCGGTCGCTGGGAAAGATTGCCGCTACCGGAAATGTGGAGGAACTCTACAAGAACATCAAGTCTTCTAAATTCATAGAGGGGGAATTAAAGGAATTCTATACCAACTTTGATAATACCTTCCTGCAGCTGTTTCCTACTTTTGTAGAAGACTTCAATGCCCTGCTTGCCGATGATGAGCAAATATCCTTGAAAGCCGGCGAACGGATGAATACAGAGTTGCGCATCTTTGCATTGATACGTTTGGGTATTACTGACAGCGTGAAGATAGCCCAGTTCCTTCGATATTCTGTTACCACCATTTATAACTATCGTACGAAGGTTCGCAACAAGGCTGCCGGTGACCGCGACTTGTTGGAACAGGAAGTGATGACAATTGGCAAGTCGAAGAACTGAGAATAGGGGTTTTGAAGCTTGGAAGTGTCTCTTTTACGCTTATATTTTCACTACTTTTTTAGTTGGGTAATAATTTTATATATTATTGGTATATAGTGGTTTAAGCCTTTTTGAATGATGTAAACCACTACTTTTTTACTCTTTCCTCCACTATTGGCTTCTCTTATCTGATACATTTGCATTGTTCCTCTTCGGAAAGAGTGACACATGTGATTTATGTTTTTATTATTAACTTTAAATTCTTATATTATGCAAAAGTACAAAATGCCAATCAGCAGGCTACGGATGATGGTTTGTCTGATAGGAATGTTACTTCCGATGTGCATATTCGCACAGCAAATTACAGTACAAGGTGTAGTGAAAGACCAGACCGGTGAAACGGTTATTGGCGCCAGTGTAATGGAAAAAGGAACCACAAATGGGACAATAACCGGTATTGACGGTGATTTCTCTTTGAACATGTCTTCGAACGGTACTCTTGTCGTTTCATTTGTAGGCTATAAGACTCAAGAGGTGCAGGTGAAGGGACAGAAACAGCTTCAGGTAGTTTTGTCTGAAGATGCCGAAATGCTGGATGAAGTGGTGGTGATAGGGTATGGCACCATGAAGAAAAGCGACCTTACAGGAGCAGTGTCCTCCATCGGTAACAAGGATATCAAGGATTCCCCCGTATCCAATTTGGGACAAGCCATCCAGGGAAAAATCTCAGGTGTGCAGATTGTAGATGCCGGTAAACCGGGAGACAATGTATCCATCAAGATTCGTGGTTTGGGTTCTATCAACAACTGCGACCCGCTGGTCGTGATTGACGGAGTGCCTACCGACTTGGGCTTGTCTTCCTTAAATATGGCCGATGTGGAACGTTTGGATGTATTGAAGGATGCTTCGGCCACAGCCATCTACGGTTCCCGGGGAGCTAATGGAGTTGTGATGATTACCACCAAACGCGGTACGGAAGGAAAAGGAAAACTTGCTGTATCTGCCAATTACTCTTTCCAGAATGCTACGAACGTACCTTCTTTATTGAACGCGGCGCAGTATGCCGAGTTGAGTAATGACATGATGGTGAACAGTGGACGCAATCCTAATCCGGAATGGGCCAATCCTTCTGAATTGGGTGCAGGTACCGACTGGATGGATGAATTGCTCCGTACGGGTGTGATGCAGAACTATACGGTAAGTTATTCCGGCGGTAACGAGAAATCCCATTATTATGTGTCCGGTGGTTTTCTGGATCAGTCCGGTATCGTGAAGAGTGTGAATTACCGTCGCTTCACATTCCAGTCCAACAGTGATGCGCAAGTCTTGAAATGGTTGAAGTTCTCCAATAACATTACGTTCAGTGCCGATACGAAGAAGTCGGGCAGCTATAATATAGGTGATGCGCTGAAAGCGCTCCCCATTTATCCGGTGAAGAATGAAGATGGCAGTTGGAGTGGCCCTGATGGTAACTCGGAATGGTATGGCAGCACGCGCAACCCCATTGGACCGACGGAACTGAACAAGAGTCAGACTGATGGATATAACTTCCTGGCCAACTTGACGGCAGAACTTACTTTTACCAAATGGCTTAAGTTTAAAAGTACTTTCGGCTACGATGCCAAATTCTGGTTCATAGACAACTTTACCCCCAAGTATAACTGGAAACCCACTCCCACAGAGGAGACTTCACGTTATAAGAGCGATAACAAGTCGTTCACTTATTTGTGGGACAACTATTTCCTATTCGACCATACTTTTGCAGAAAAACATCGTGTGGGATTGATGGCCGGTATGTCTGCCCAATGGAACACCAACGACTACCTGAATGCGCAGAAGAATGTGTTTATGTTCGACAATGTGCACGAAATGGATAATGGCGAGGAAATGTATGCCATCGGTGGAAACGAGACAGAGTGGGCATTGCTCTCTTACATGGCACGTGTCAACTACTCTTACGAAGACCGCTATTTGCTGACTGCAACCATTCGTCGTGACGGTTCCAGCCGTTTCGGTAAGAAACATCGCTGGGGTACTTTCCCTTCCGTATCTGTGGCATGGCGTGCCTCTCAGGAAAAGTGGTTTCCAAAAAACGACTATATCAATGACCTGAAAGTGCGTGCGGGATACGGTGTGACCGGTAGCCAGGCAAGTGTTGGAAACTACAGCTATCTGGCATCCTACAATACCAGTGTATATCCTTTCGGCATTTCGAGCGGCAATCAGACAGCGCTGGTTTCTTCTACTCTCGCCAACCCGTATATCCATTGGGAAGAGGTGGCACAAACCAACATCGGTTTTGATGCCTCACTGTTCAATTCACGCGTTATGTTCTCGTTCGATGCTTATCTGAAGGAGACGAGAGACATGCTGGTAAAGGCGTCTATCCCCATCACATCGGGATTTGAAGATACTACAACCACGTATACCAATGCCGGAAAAGTACGTAATCAAGGTATTGAAATGAGTCTGCATACCATCAATCTTACCGGTGAACTGGGATGGGAAACGAACCTGACCGCCACTTACAACAAGAATAAAATTAAGGATTTGAACAGCGACGTTCCTTATTACATTAACCAAATCAATAACTCCTATGTAACGATGCTGGCAAAGGACTATCCCATTAATGTCTTCTACGGCTATGTTACGGACGGAATCTTCCAGAACCAGTCTGAAGTGAATACACATGCCGTGCAGCCGGGAGCTGAGCCGGGTGATATCCGTTTCAGGGATTTGAACAACGATGGTGTCATCAATGATAGTGACCGTACCGTCATCGGTAACCCGAACCCAAGTTGGCTGTTCTCCATGAACAATAGCCTTTCCTATAAGGGTTTCGAACTTTCTGTTTTCTTACAAGGTATAGCCGGAAATAAGATATACAATGCCAACAATATCGACAATACCGGTATGGCAGCTGCCTATAACCAGACTACCGACGTACTGAAGCGTTGGCAAGGAGAGGGGACCAGCAATTCGATGCCGCGTGCCGTGTTCGGCGACCCCAATCAGAATACACGCGTGTCAGACCGCTTTGTGGAGAATGGTTCTTATCTGCGTTTGAAGAATATCACACTCTCATACACTTTCCCGAAGCAGTGGTTACAGAAAGCCCAGATTGAGAATGCACGCCTTTCCCTATCTTGTGAGAATGTGGCTACCATCACCGGATATTCCGGTTTCGACCCTGAAGTGGGTATTAACGGAATAGACCAGAACCGTTACCCCATTTCCCGTACGTTCAGCTTAGGATTAAACTTTAACTTTTAATGATTGACTCGGATATGAAAAAGATAACAAATTTACTATATATGCTGGCAGTATTGCTGCTGGCTTCCTGCAGCGACTTTCTGGACAAGTCTCCTAAAAATACGGTTGACCCGGAAACGACGGTGACCGATGATGTGGCCATTGCTCTGACCAATGCCTGCTATCGCACCCTTCAGTCTTCCAATATGTACAACCAGCGTATCTGGACACTGGATATTGTGGCGGGTAACAGTCTGGTGGGTGCCGGTGGCGGTACCGACGGCCTTGAAACGATACAAGCTTCTAACTTCATAACGCAGAGCGACAATGGCATGGCATTGTACATGTGGCGTTCTCCCTGGGTGGGGATAGGACAATGCAACATTGTGTTGAATAGTCTTCTGGAGGCTGAAGCCGTGTCAGAGAAAATCAAGAACCGCTGTCTGGGAGAGGCTTATTTTCTCCGTGCACATTATTACTATGTATTGGTACGTCTGTACGGTGGTGTTCCACTGCGTTTGGCTCCTTATAATCCGGGAGAACCGACAGACATTGCACGCGCTACAGTCGAAGAGACTTATGCTCAGATAATTTCCGATTGTAAGAATGCGGTTGACCTGCTTCCTGCCAAGTCTTCTTACGACGACGAGAACGTGGGACGTGCCTGCAAAGATGCAGCTTTGGCCATGTTGGCAGATATTTATCTGACGCTGGCTCCTAATCATACGGAATATTATCAGGAGGTGTCTGATTTGTGTGATGAGATAACAAATTTGGGGTATGACCTTTCTTCCTGCAAGTATGAGGATAATTTCGATGCATTGGTCAATAACGGGCCGGAATCTTTGTTCGAGGTCCAGTATTCGGGCAATACGGAATATGATTTTTGGGGAAACAATCCGCAGTCTTCCTGGCTTTCTACTTTCATGGGTCCCCGTAATTCGGACTTTGTTGCCGGCAGTTATGGCTGGAACCAGCCTACAAAAGAATTTGTGGGTCAATATGAGAGCGGTGACAAACGTAAGGATTTGACCGTGCTTTATGCCGGATGTCCGGATTTTGACGGTAAGGCTTACAAAAGCTCTTATTCCAATACGGGATACAATGTACGCAAGTTTCTGGTGTCGAAAACGGTTTCTCCGGAATACAATACCAATCCTGCCAACTTCGTGATTTATCGTTATGCGGACGTCCTGCTGAAGAAGGCCGAAGCTTTGAATGAAATGGGACGCCCTGACCAGGCTGCCGTGCCTTTGAATATTGTACGTAAGCGTGCCGGACTGCCGGAGGTTTCGGGCTTGTCACAGGAAACCATGCGTGAAAAGATTATCCATGAGCGCCGCATGGAACTAGCTTTCGAAGGGCATCGCTGGTTCGACATGATTCGTGTCAACAATGGAGAGTATGCCATTAAATTCCTGCATTCCATTGGAAAGAGCAACGTGAACAAGAACCGCTTGCTGTTCCCTATTCCGCAGACGGAGATGGATGCTAATACCTTAATGGTGCAGAACCCGGGTTATTAATTAATTTAATCAGAAGAATATGAAGAAATATATTTCACACCTTGTATTTGCCTTACTGGGCTGTGCAGCCTTATCTGCTTGTGTAGATGATGATTACATGGAATTGGATAAAGGACAGAATGAACTTGTACTGACGGCCAGCAAGACGGAAGTTGTTTTGAATGAGCAGGCACATGCCGATGATGCCCTGGAGCTTTCCTGGACTACGGGAACCAATTATGGGACGGGTAATAAAATTTCCTATACGCTGGAATTGACCAAGACCGGCAGTGATTTTGCAGATTCTTATGTAGCTGTGGAGAATGCCGTACAAGAATACTCATGGAAAAAGAGCGTGGAGGAATTGAATGACATCCTACGCAACCATTTTGGGGCAACTGCCGGGGAGAACATTTCGTTGGAAGCGCGCTTGACAGCTACTGTAACAGAACGGGACGAAAAACAGGTGTCTACCACTGCTTTCAGTGTTACAGCCTATAAACCGCTCACATCCACCCTTTATCTGATAGGTAGTGCCACTCCGGGCGGCTGGAGTGCCGATGATGCGACAGAGATGACCCGCAAGGACAATGGTATCTTTACATGGACGGGCCGGCTTGTGGCCGGTGAGTTTAAGTTCATCACGACCTTAGGCTCATTCCTGCCCTCTTACAACAAAGGAACAGATGGATTGCTGGTTCTTCGTAGCAGTGATGACCAGCCGGATGAACCTTTTGTTGTCGAAGAAGACCATAATTACATCGTCGAAGCCAATCTGTTTACCGGTGTTCTTACATTGACCCAGACAGAGACGTTGGCACCTGCCTACGACCAGCTTTATTTTGTGGGTAACGCTACGGATTGGGGATTCGTGAAGATGAAACAAGATGTGCTCGATCCATACTTGTTCCGCTTCGGCAAGTTCTTTGAAGTGGGCAAAGGAGGGGAATTCAAGTTCGGAACCTCCGATGGAAGTTGGGAGAACATGTATAAGGCCAAGAATGCCGATGCTGCTTATACCGATACAGAAGTGGTGTTTGTGAAAGGGTTCGACCCGGACAATAAATGGGTGCTGAAAGACGGGGAATGCGGCAAGGCCTACAAGATTTGCATGGATATCCGTAGTGGTAAGGAACGCATGATGATGAGCGAATTTACTCCGTATGAGATGATTTATATGGTAGGTGATGCTACTCCGGCCGGTTGGACGATTGGTGATGCTACGCCGATGCAGACAACGGATAATCCGTATGTGTTTACTTGGAAAGGTACGCTGAATGCCGGTGAGTTGAAATTTACTTGTGATAAGCAGGAAGATTGGAATGGAGCTTGGTTCATGCCGGCTGTAGCAGACAAACAGCCTGCAGGAGAAACAGAACCGATGCTTTTCCTTGATAAATCAGACGAAGCGTTCAAAGCGCAATATCTGGACGTGATGGTAGGCGGCATCGACCAGAAGTGGAAGATTACGACAGCAGGTTCCTATCTGATTACTTTGAATCAGCTGGAAGAGACAATTTCAATCGTGAAACAATAGGTATCTACAATAGATGAAGAAGATAGTTTATACAACAATGGTAGCCTTGCTGCTGGTTGCATGCAGCAAGGAGAGTGATGATACCGGTAGCGGTACCGGTGGAGGCGGAGAGAGTGGAGGGGTTACGGAAGTAACCCCAGTCACCTCGGACTTGACGGTCAATCTCACTACCGACAAGGCATGTTACCGGCCGGGCGAGAGTGTTTCTTTTACAGCTGACGCCCTTCCTGCCGGAGCTAAAATCCGCTACCGGACAATGGACAAGGTTGTATCGGAGCAGGCTGCTGTCGGTACTACTTGGACTTGGACTGCTCCGGCAACCGATTATACCGGTTATCTGGTGGATGTATACCGTACAAAAGAGAATGGAACAGAGGTTATTCTTGGTACTATTGCCGTAGATGTATCCAGTGACTGGACACGTTTTCCACGTTATGGTTTCGTTGCCACTTTTGATGCTTCGAAAAAGGTGGATGGAGTGATAGAGAAGGAGATGGCTTTCCTGAACCGTTGCCACATTAACGGGGTACAGTTTCAGGATTGGCACAACAAGCATCATTGGCCGTTGGGCGGTACGCGTGAGCATCTGGACGAGGTCTATAAGGACATTGCCAACCGGGAGGTCTATACCGAGGTAGTGAAGAAGTATATCTCTACACAACACAGCCTGGGCATGAAGTCCATGTTTTACAATCTATGTTTCGGAGCTTTGGACGATGCCGTTTCCGACGGAGTAAAGGAAGAATGGTACATATTCAAGAACACGGGACGCATGGATAAGGATTCGCATGACTTGCCCTCCAGTTGGAAAAGTAATATCTTCCTGCTCAATCCCACCAATACGGAATGGCAGGCATATATTGCCCAGAAAAACGATGATGTTTATGCCAATCTGGACTTTGACGGTTATCAGATAGACCAACTGGGAAACCGGGGTGACCGCTATGACTATGATGGCAATAAGGTAAATCTGCCTAAGGGATATGCCTCGTTCATCGAAGCCATGAAACAGAAGCATCCGGACAAGCGTTTGGTGATGAATGCCGTCTCCAGCTATGGAGCTTCCCAGATAGCTGGTACGGGTAAAGTGGATTTCCTTTATAATGAAGTATGGGGCGATGAGGCAGGCTTCAAGGATCTGCACACCATTATCAAAGCGAACGACCAGTATGGCAACCATGCCTTGAAAACGGTGTTTGCCGCATATATGAACTATGACAAGGCAGGTAGCAGTACCGGTGAGTTCAATACACCGGGTGTGCTGCTGACGGATGCTGTGATATTTGCTTTGGGAGGCTCTCATTTGGAATTGGGTGACCACATGCTATGCCGCGAGTACTTTCCAAGCACGGCTTTGCAGATGAACGATGTACTGAAAACAGCCATGATTCGTTATTATGACTTTATGACGGCTTATCAGAACCTGCTTCGTGATAAAGATACGGAGGCGGAGATTTCCGTTTCTCTGAACTGTACGGATGCTGCGCGGAATCTTTCTCTGAATGCATGGCCGCCGCAGAAGTCTGCCATCACTGTATATGCCAAGAATGTAAATGGCAGGCAAGTCATTCATCTGCTCAACTTCCTCAATGCGGATAACTTAAGCTGGAGGGATTTGAACGGAACAATGCCCGAACCGCGTCTGGTGTCCGACGTGCCGTTGAAGATGAATGTTTCCGGTAAAGTGAACAAGATATGGGTTGCATCGCCCGATTTCCATGCCGGTGCTTCGCAGGAACTGTCATTCGAACAGAAGGACGGCACGGTTACCTTTATCTTGCCTTTGCTGAAGTACTGGAGCATGCTTGTGATGGAATAAGAGTATCCAATAAAGGAACAAACAGATTATAGTAATGAAGAAATATATATTTTTATTTTTTGCCGTCTGTGCATTTTCAGTATATGCGAATGCACAGAACCGCACCGGAGACTGCACTTCCTATACCAGTGATGACCGGAGTGTGACCTTCTATTTAAATGACAGTTCTGCCATACAATTACGTCTGTGTAGCCAGTCTACGGTACGTATATGGTTTTCTCCCGACGGTAGTTTCCAGCGGAGTAATCCTTCCTTTGCCGTCGTCAATGAGGACTTGGAGGATGTCGGTACCGTCCATGTGGACGAGCAGAATGCCTGCTACGAGATTTTTACCCCTAAACTCCGTATCCGGGTAAACAAGTCTCCGTTTAACTTACAGATATTCGACAAGTATCAGAAACTGCTGTTCAGTGATTATGCCGATAAGGGGCATATCAGTAACGGGCAGCGCAAATTGGAATACAAGACCCTCCGTCGTGACGAACACTTCTTCGGCTTGGGAGAAAAGACCGGCAAGCTGGACCGTCGCGGCGAAGCCTACAAGATGTGGAACAGTGACAAGCCTTGTTATAGTGCCGTTGAGGACCCGCTCTACAAGAGTATTCCGTTCTTTATGAGCAGTTATCGTTATGGTATTTTCCTGGACAATACGTATAAAACCGAATTTAAGTTTGGTACGGAAAGCCGCGATTACTACAGTTTCGAGGCTCCTGGGGGAGAGATGATTTATTATTTCATCTTCGGGAAGGATTATAAGGAAATCATGAAACAATATGTCGACCTGACGGGAAAACCCATAATGCCTCCTAAATGGGCATTGGGCTTTGCACAATGCCGGGGACTGCTGACGAGCGAGAAATTGTCTTATGAAATAGCTGAAGGCTATCGTAAGCGCGGAATTCCTTGTGATGTTATTTACCAGGACATAGGCTGGACACAGTATTTGCAGGATTTTGAGTGGCGGAAAGGGAACTACGAGAATCCGAAAAAGATGCTTGCAGACCTCAAGGATATGGGCTTCAAGGTGGTGGTTTCGCAAGATCCGGTCATTTCACAAGCCAATAAGCGGCAATGGGAGGAAGCCGATAGGTTAGGGTATCTGGTAAAGGACTCCACCAACGGCAGGAGTTATGACATGCCCTGGCCCTGGGGCGGTAATTGTGGCGTAGTGGACTTCACCCTTCCTGCTGTGGCAGACTGGTGGGGAGCTTATCAGCAGAAGCCCATTGATGATGGCATTGCCGGTTTCTGGACTGATATGGGTGAACCTGCCTGGAGCAATGAGGAGCAGACGGAACGCCTGGTGATGAAACACCATTTGGGCATGCATGATGAGATTCACAATGTTTATGGTCTTACGTGGGATAAGGTGGTGAAGGAGCAGTTTGAAAAACGGAATCCTAACCGTCGCGTATTTCAGATGACACGTGCCGCTTTTGCGGGCTTGCAACGCTATACTTTCGGCTGGACCGGTGACTGTGGAAACGGTGATGACGTGACGCAGGGTTGGGGACAGATGGCCAATCAGATTCCGGTACTGTTGTCTGCCGGTTTGGGAATTATTCCTTTTACTACTTGTGACATTACCGGTTATTGCGGAGATATAGAGGATTATCCTGCGATGGCTGAACTTTATACGCGGTGGATACAGATGGGCGCTTTCAATCCCCTGAGCCGCATTCATCATGAGGGCAACGTGGCTGTGGAGCCGTGGCTGTTCGGCGAAGAGGCCGAGAAGAATGCCAAGGCAGCCATCGAATTGAAGTATCGTCTTTTGCCTTATATCTATACGTATGCCCGCGAAGCACACGAAACGGGGTTGCCTCTCATGCGACCGATGTTTCTGGAATATCCGGCAGATATGGAAACGTTCTCTACGGATGCCCAGTTCATGTTTGGCAGCGAACTGCTGGTTGCTCCGGTGGTAAAGAAAGGAGCGCGAAACAAGAATGTGTATCTTCCTGAAGGAACTTGGATTGACTACAACAACAAACACACAGCATATAGCGGTGAGCAATGGATGACGGTGGATGCTCCCCTCAATACTATTCCTATGTTTGTAAAGCAGGGAAGTATCATACCTCAAATGCCGGTCATGAACTATACGGATGAGAAACCGGTCTATCCGGTTACGTTTGAGATATTTCCTGCTGCAGCGGGCAGTGAAACTACCTTCTCGCTTTATGAAGATGCAGGAACTGATTTAGGATATTTGCGTGGAGAGTTCATGCGCACTCCTATTACTTGCCAGACTACCGACAAAGGCTATACGCTGAAAGTAGGTACACGGACTGGTGAGAAATATAGCTTACCCGGCCAACGAAACCTGATGTTCTGCATCTATACGGAACAGATGCCGAAAACAGCTTTGCTGGACGGTCAGAAAATCAAGAAAACGAATGTCGGAAAGCTGGAAGAAAATCGGGAGACAGAGTTTACGATAACTGCCTGGTGTCCCGACAAGAAGCAGGGGACCTGCCTGCTGAGGTTGCCGGATGATGGAAAGGAACATATCATTGAGTTTGTCTATTAACACAAAAAACATATCATTATTATGAAGAAATTTGTACTTAGCGCGGCTTTGTTTTTTTCTGCCCTGGCGGGGAATGCTGAAGGCATTTCATCCCCTTCGGGCATGGTGAAGCTGGATTTTGAACTGACAAAAGACGGGAGACCAGCCTATCAGGTGGATTATAAAGGGGCTCCTGTCATCAATCCCAGTACGTTGGGATTGGAACTGAAAGGAACTACCAGCCTGATGGATGGTTTCAAAGTAGTAAGGACTTCTACTTCCACTTTCGATGAAACCTGGCAACCGGTGTGGGGGGAGACAAAAGATATCCGCAACCACTACAACGAATTGCTGGTAGAACTTGAACAACCGTCTACCACTCGTTTTATGAATATCCGTTTTCGGGTATATGATGACGGCGTGGGATTCCGTTATGAGTTTCCGCAACAGAAGAATCTGGTTTATTTTGTGATAAAGGAAGAGCATTCCCGGTTTGCCATGACCGGCGACCATACTGCCTGGTGGATTCCGGGAGATTATGATACCCAGGAATATGATTACACAGAATCCAGACTAACAGAAATCCGTGGACTGATGAAAGGGGCTATTACCGACAATGCTTCTCAAACGTCTTTTTCACCAACAGGCGTGCAGACATCTCTGCAAATGAAAACAGCCGACGGTCTGTATATTAACCTGCACGAAGCCGCTTTGGTAGATTATTCCTGCATGCATCTCAATCTTGATGACAAAAAACTGATTTTTGAATCATGGCTGACACCGGATGCAATGGGAGATAAAGGTTATATGCAGACACCCTGTCAGTCTCCGTGGCGTACGGTGATTGTGAGCGATGATGCACGCGATATCCTTGCTTCCAAACTGACCTTGAATCTGAACGAACCATGTGCTTATCAAGATGTTTCTTGGATTAAACCGGTGAAGTATATCGGTGTGTGGTGGGAGATGATTACCGGAAAAAGCAGTTGGGCATATACAGATGATGTTTATTCCGTCAAACTCGGACAGACGGATTACTCAAAGACAAGCCCTAACGGACGTCACGCTGCCAACAATGACAAAGTAAAACGTTATATCGACTTTGCAGCGCAGCATGGTTTCGATCAGGTATTGGTAGAAGGCTGGAATGAAGGCTGGGAAGATTGGTTCGGCAAGTCAAAAGACTATGTGTTCGACTTCGTTACTCCGTATCCTGATTTTGATGTGAAAATGTTGAATGAGTATGCTAGAAGTAAAGGAGTGAAGCTGATGATGCATCATGAGACTTCTGCATCTGTGCGTAACTATGAACGTCATATGGATGAAGCTTATCAATTTATGGAAGATAACGGTTACAATGCGGTGAAGAGTGGATATGTTGGCAATATCATCCCACGTGGTGAACACCACTACGGTCAATGGCTGAATAATCATTATCTGTATGCGGTGAAGAAAGCTGCGGATCATAAAATTATGGTGAATGCACACGAGGCTGTTCGCCCTACCGGATTGTGCCGTACATATCCGAATCTGATTGGTAATGAATCTGCCCGTGGTACAGAATATGAAGCCTTCGGAGGCAATAAGCCTTTCCATACTACGTTGCTTCCATTTACGCGTCTGATAGGTGGTCCGATGGATTATACTCCGGGTATTTTCTGATACTCAACTCTCTTTCCTGAGTGGTGAGCATAGTTTTGTACATACTACTTTGGCCAAACAGTTGGCTTTGTATGTCACTCTTTATAGCCCATTACAGATGGCTGCCGATCTTCCGGAGAGTTATGAACGCTATATGGATGCCTTTCAGTTTATTAAAGATGTAGCAGTAGACTGGGATGAAAGTAAGTATATTGAAGCAGAACCGGGAGAGTACATCACTGTGGCCCGTAAAGCTAAAAACACCAATAATTGGTTCGTTGGAGGAATTACTGGTGAAAATGCACGCACAATCTACGTTTGTACTTGATTTCCTGGAACCGGGAAAGCAATATGTAGCTACTTTATATGCCGATGGTAAAGATGCGGATTATGAAAAGAATCCGACTTCTTATCAGATTAAAAAAAGGTCTGGTGACTTATAAGACGAAGATTTCCACTGACTTGGCCCGTAGTGGAGGTTTTGCTATTAGTTTGATAGAGGCTACCCCTGCCGATAAGAAAGCACTTAAAAAGTGGAAATAACGATAGTTGGTGTAAAAAAAGGTTAGTTTGGTTATTTTTTGAAATGACAGAGTCCGGATATATTGAGTATATAATCCGGACTCTTTTTAATTTATAGTTGTTGTATTC
>ENA-OQCB01000401-OQCB01000401.1-human-gut-metagenome-genome-assembly--contig:-NODE-401-length-20377-cov-2.339506_pt1 | contig 20377 bp, 26 predicted proteins | sample MGYA00242493_ERZ504568 | MGnify/ENA primary metagenome ERZ504568 (study PRJEB26092, sample SAMD00036229) | human gut metagenome | host: Homo sapiens | study: EMG produced TPA metagenomics assembly of...
AAAGAGAGGGAGAGATCTCGATTCTTGGAGGAGGTAGAAAATTAAATGAAGGCAATGATTTTTTACACTGTGATGCCGCCGGAAATACGAAAAAAAGATGGAACATATGGTAGGAGAACAGCTTTTGAGAGAGGCTCTGAGAGAGGAGTATGGGATACGCTTAGAATATGAGGCCAGGAGTGTGGGGGAGCACGGCAAGCCTTTTATCAGCAGCAGGCCCGAGATACACTATAATATCAGCCATTCAGGGAAATATGTGGTCTGTGTTGTGGCACCTCAGGGAGGTGGAATTGACCTTCAGATTCACAGTGAGAATTCGAATATCAAGAGAATCTTAGAGCGCACGGTACCGGCAGACTTAGCGCGTCAGATTTTAGATTCTCCGAATACAGAGAAAGCCTTTTATACGCAGTGGGTTTTGAGAGAGGCGTATGTGAAATGGACAGGGGAAGGCTTGTCGAAAGATTTGAGAAAGATCAATTTGGATGAAGGCTGGTATGAGCTGTTGCAGATTGACTCTGGGTACAGCATGGCTGTCTATGGAGCGAAACCTATGGAGATTGGGTGGAGGCAAAAGGATATTCGGATTCTGAGCTAATGTAAATTTTTCATATACACTCTTGATTATTAGAAAAAAAGTTTGGTACACTGGAAAAGGTTTAGTGATAGCTAACCTCGTGTGAATAAATCATGGAAACTCCTTCTGTCCATGATGAGCAGTGGGCGGAAGGAAATTCCGTGGGAAAGGGTGAAGTATGGATTATTTAGAAATTGAGAAAGTAATAGGACGGGAGATTATTGATTCCAGAGGAAATCCCACGGTGGAGGCAGAAGTCTATCTGGCTGACGGAACTGTGGGAAGAGGAGCAGCTCCCAGCGGTGCATCTACAGGTGAATTCGAAGCTTTGGAACTCAGAGACGGGGATAAGAGCCGCTTTGGGGGAAAAGGAGTCTCAAAAGCTGTGGAGAATATCAATACAGTGATCTGTGAGGTACTTCGGGGGATGGATGCCTCAGATATCTATGCGGTTGACAAGGCAATGATCGAGGCAGACGGGACAAAGGACAAATCCAAATTGGGAGCCAACGCGATTTTGGCGGTGTCTATTGCCTGTGCAAAAGCTGCAGCGATTTCTCTGGACATTCCTCTTTACAAGTTTTTGGGAGGAGCCAGCGGCAACCGTCTTCCAGTACCTATGATGAATATTTTGAATGGCGGAGCACATGCGGCCAATACTGTGGATGTTCAGGAGTTTATGATTATGCCGGCAGGAGCTGAGAGCTTCAAAGAAGGTCTGCGTTGGTGCACGGAGGTATTTCATGCGCTTGCGGCGCTGCTGAAATCAAAAGGGCTGGCGACCTCAGTGGGAGACGAGGGTGGATTTGCGCCGGACTTGGCCAGCGATGAGGAAGCGATTGAATATATTTTGGAGGCGATCAGACAGGCGGGATACGAGCCGGGAAAAGACTTTGTACTGGCTATGGATGCGGCTTCCAGTGAGTGGAAAGGTGAGAAAAAAGGCGAGTATGTGCTGCCAAAATGCGGAAAGAAATTTACTTCCGCTGAGCTGGTGGAGCACTGGAAGAATCTGTGTGAGAAATATCCGATCTACTCCATCGAGGACGGTCTGGATGAGGAGGATTGGGAAGGTTGGCAGATTATGACCAGAGAGCTGGGCGATCGGGTTCAGCTCGTGGGCGACGATCTGTTCGTGACAAACACGGAGAGGCTGAAAAAAGGAATCTTTCTTGGCTGCGGCAACTCAATCCTGATTAAGCTGAATCAGATCGGTTCGGTGTCTGAGACTTTAGAGGCGATTAAGATGGCCCATAAAGCAGGTTACACCGCGATTTCTTCTCACCGTTCCGGCGAGACGGAGGACACGACAATCGCGGATTTGGCGGTTGCTCTTAACACCTGCCAGATTAAGACTGGCGCTCCTAGCAGAAGCGAACGTGTGGCAAAATACAATCAGCTTTTGAGAATCGAGGAGGAACTGGGCGCTGGCGCAGTTTATCCAGGCTTTGATGCATTTAACATCAAAAAATAATTACATATGTGCAGATATGCCCCTGACAGTTTGAAACTGCCAGGGGTTTTTGTGATGGTATGTTTTAAAGTTTGTCCTCATATATTGAAGTATGTACTTCCGAAGTGCCAATGGGAAATTCGGGAGCGCATAGAGGGAAAGGAGGGTGAGCAGTTGGAACAAGAGCAGGTCGTGACTTTCTTTTCGGAGGGGATTCGCCGCGTTTTGCGGGCTGCCTGTCTGGACTTTGGGAATATCTATGAGATTCGTCTCAGATCTTCTCAGCCGCTGCTGCTGTCATCTCAGGAAGGAGAGATTTTTCTGGATGACAAGGGTAGACGGACAAAGGACTTAAAGCGTGCATTTCGAGTGACGGCGGAGGAACTCTCGGAGACTTTAGAGATTATCAGCGAGTATTCACTCTACGCTTACGAAGAGGAACTGCGGCAGGGGTTTCTTACTGTCCCGGGAGGCCACCGTGTTGGGGTTGCGGGTAGGACTGTGCTGTCTGGCAAGAGGGTGGACGGCATGAGGGACATCTCTTGTCTGAATCTGCGGTTGGCTCATGAGAAAAAGGGCTGTGCAGATTCGATATTTTCTTGGGTCTATGGAAAAGAAGTGGCTCATACTCTGATTATCTCTCCTCCCCGCTGCGGCAAGACTACCTTGCTGCGGGATTTGATCCGCCAGATTTCCAATGGAACTTCTTCCTGTCCAGGACGGACGGTAGGGGTGGTGGATGAGCGCTCAGAAATTGCGGGCTGTTATCAGGGCATTGCACAAAACGATGTGGGAATCCGCACGGATGTGTTGGACGGCTGCCCGAAAGGCCGAAGGTATGATGATGCTGATCCGCTCCATGGCGCCACAGGTGGTGGCGGTAGATGAATTGGGCGACTATGAGGATATTCATGCCATTGAATGCCGTGGTGCATTGTGGCTGCAAATTGTTAGCGACGGTCCATGGGAATTCTCTGGAGGATCTCAGGCGTAAGCCTTTGTTTCAAAGATTGATGGAAGAGAGGGTGTTTGAGAGATACCTTTTGTTGGGATATGAGAAAAGAGCAGGAGTGATTCGAGGCATTTATGACGCCGATGGACAGCCTCTGTGAGAAGAAGACCGCAAAAACGGCAGAAGGGGGGACAGGTCTGTGCTGAAAGGAATTGGGATGCTGTTGATTCTGCTGTCAGGGGCAGGGCTTGGATTTTCCAGTGTATTTCAGATGAACCGGCGTCTGAGGGAATTGAAGAACTTAAGGAGAATGGCTCTTCTCTTGGAAAACGAGATTGGGTGCGCCCACACGGTGTTGGCCCAGGCTTTGGAGCGGACCGGAAGAAAACTGGACGGCGGCTGCGCGGTCTTTGCGAGGGGGTTGGCCAAAAGGCTGCGGTCCGGCTCCGGAAGCTCCATGGAGGTGATGTTTCGGGAACAGGCGGAGGAATACACAAAGAACTGGGAACTAAGCCAAAGAGATTTTGAACTGCTGTGCCAGCTGGGGATGCACCTGGGCAGGGAGAGCAGGAAGGTTCAGATAGAGCAATTACAGTTGTTTGAAAAAGAGCTGGAACAGGAGATTCTCTCTTTCGAAAAGACGATGCCGGCGAAGCAGAGAATGTATCGGAGCCTGGGAATTCTAGGAGGTCTGTTTTTAGCGATTTTAGTGTTTTAGTGAGAGAAGGAGGACTATGGAAGTCAGTATTATTTTCAAAATCGCAGCAGTGGGCATCCTGGTCTCCGTGCTGACACAGGTATTAAAACACAGCGGAAGGGAAGAACAGGCTTTTTTGACCAGCCTGGCAGGTCTTTTAATCGTTCTGTTTTGGATACTTCCCTATATCTATGAATTGTTTGAGGACATTCAGAAATTGTTTTTATTGTAGGAAGCCTGCTGCTGAAAAGGGGGAAACGTGGAAGTAATCAAAATCTCTGTCCTGGGGATTGCCGGAGTTTTGCTGGGGTATCTGATGAAGAACACCAGACCGGAGTTCTCAGGATATCTGACTTTAGGCATGGGAATTTTGATCCTGTCTTTGGCGGTAGGTAAATTGGACTACCTGTTTGCCTCGCTGGAAAAGATACGGTCTTACATACCCATTGACAGTACTTACATGGCTGCGATACTGAAAATGATAGGAATTACTTATATTGGGCAATTTTCTTCCGGCATTTGTAAAGATGCGGGTTACTCTGCGATTGCTGGGCAGATTGAACTTTTTGTAAGCTGGCAATTATGGCAGTCAGTATGCCGATTTTGCTGGCTTTGTTGGAGACAATTTCAGGATTTTATGACATTGAACAGAGCAAAGAATGAGCGCCTGGGGCGGCAAGAAAAAAATGAAAAAGATCAGTTTGGGGATTTTTCTGCTTCTGTGTTTTCTCTGCATGATACAGTGATGTGTCAAGGCTCAGGAGGAGACCCAGCCGAGGAAAACAGTGGGCTGGCTGAGGATGAGACGAGCCGGCTGATGTCAGATCTGGATTTGGATGAGCTTCAAGAGGTGATGGACGACCTGTTGGAGGACAGAACTTTTTCCTTCACGGAGATGATGGGAAAGCTCATGAATGGAGAGATCAGTCTGGATGGAGATACGGTTGTAGCTTTTTTAAGAGAAATTTTCATTGAACAGTTTGCCAGAGAAAAAACCATTCTCTTACAGATTTTTTTGCTGGTGCTGATAGCAGCAGTCTTTTCAAATTTTACAAGCATGTTTGAAAATGGACAAATCGGAGAGATCAGCTTTTATGTGATCTATCTGCTGCTGTTTGTGCTTCTGATGGAGTCTTTTCAGAATATGAGTAGCCAGTTGGAAGACAGTCTGCGGGCAGTAGTCACATTTATGCAGGGATTGGCGCCGGCTTATTTTCTGGCGGTGGCCGCTTCTAACGGGGCAACGACCGCGGCAGTTTTTTATGAGATGGTTCTGCTGCTGGTCTGGCTGATTCAGTGGCTGATGATTACCTTTGTGCTGCCGGCGGCGTAATCTGTGCGTGCTTCTGATATGGTGAATCATCTCTCGAAGGAGGATTTGGCTGAGCAAATTGGCAGATTTGTTGAGGACATTGGTAGACTGGTCACTGAAGACAATGCTAGGGGTAGTGGCGGGATGCAGATTATTCGAGTCCTTGGTCGCGCCGGTGATCGACTCGCTGAAGAGAAGTGCCATTGGCAAGACTGCCAGTGCTCTGCCTGGCGTGGGAATGCGTTAATGCGGTCACAGAGATTGTGGTGACTGCTGCCGTGCTGGTGCGCAAGCTGTCTGGGTGTTCACTTTTGTGACTTATCCTTTGATCTGGGACTGACACCGCTGATACAGTATGGACTGATGTCTTTGACTTATCGGCTGATGTCGGCTTTGACAGCAGCCAGTGTCTGATCCTAGGATGGTGGGCTGTCTGAGTATCATGGGAGATGGGTTGTGCTCTGCTTTGAGAATTTTGTTGACCACTCAGGTATTGTGTATGGTCGACGGTGGTGATTTTGGCTGTCACCTTTGGGGGAAGACGGATGAGGGAGACAATCTTATGAGTGGATGAAAAATCTTGCAGTGTTTTATCTGTTTTTTACAGCTGTGATGAATTTTCTTCCTGACGGAAAATACAACAAATATATCCGGCACTTTCTGGGACTGTTGTTAATTCTACTGTTGATTACACCGATCTTGCAGATTTTTCGGTTGAAAGATCTGGTGGACCGCAACTTTATGGCAAACAGCATGAAGGAGGAGCTGTGGGAGAAGGCCTGGGATTTGGAACACTCACAAGAGGATTATCTCTATGAGCAGTACGAAAGAGAACTGGAAGAACAGATACGGCAGATCATGGTAAAGATGGAGGCATATCCCAGGACGATAGAAGTCACTTTGAACAGGGGGGAAGAAGTAGAAATTGCAAAGATCAAGGTGACGGTGAAAGAGGCATGCAGCCAGGAGAAAAAGGAGGCGGTGGCGGATGAGCTGGAACGGATTTATGAAATCCCAAGAGAAAGGCTCCAAATTCTCTCTGGGTAAAATCACGAAGCAGCAGTGGCTGGTGCTTTTGCTGGTGGGAGTCTTGCTTGCTGTTATGGCTCTGCCGGTGAAAAAAAATGAGATGGATTCCCAGGATTCTTCCAGCATGACTTGGACCAACACAGATCAAAGTGGCAGTCTTACCCAGAAAGAACGGATGGAGCGCCAGTTGGAGGAAACCTTGTCACAGGTGGAAGGAGTAGGTGAAGTGAAGGTGATGCTCTCTGTTCAGGAGAAGACTGCTGAATTTTATGGGGAAGAAGAGACTCCACAGGTGGAAGGGGTGGTGATTGTAGCCGAAGGAGTCGGAAATTCTGTGGTGGAAAGAAACATTCAGCAGGCAGTAATGGCATTATTTCCAGTGGAAGCCCATAAAATAAAAATAATGAAAATGATATAAGGAGAGGGCAAGTGAAGAAAGTATTCAAAAAAATCAAGTCATTATTACCGGTCTGGCTTTGTTGATCGCGGTGGCGGGATATCTGAATTTTGCCAATGTGGATCTCGGCTTCGATAAAGATCAGGAGGCCAGCAGCGACAATAGTATACTGGAAGAGGTGGAAAACCTGGATTACGATATTGGAGACAGCACGGTCATGGAAGAAAACGCAAAGAGTACCGCCGCCCAGGATGAGGAGACAGCCGGCGAAGAAGCAGTGGATTCTACAGAGGTGGCGGATGCCACAGAGGTCACAGACGCGGTGGATGAGACGGGAAGTATGGACACAGAGACGCCAGGAGAGGCGGTGCTGACAGGAGCGTCCAATTTCGCGGCGCAGGCTAAGATCACCCGGGAACAGGTGAGAGCGCAAAATAAAGAGGATTTGCAGAAAATTATTGACAATGAACAAATTTCTGAGACAGAAAAACAGCAGGCCATCGACAGCCTAGTGGCTATGACTGAGCTGGCAGAGAAGGAGACAGCCGCAGAGATGCTTTTGGAGGCAAAAGGGTTTGTGGACGCGATTGTGAATCTGACAGGGGAGACGGCCGATGTGGTGGTTTCCAATTCTCAGCTAGGGGATGACCAAAGAGCACAGATTGAGGATATTGTACAGCGGAAAACTGGTGTGGGAGCAGAGCAGATTGTGATTACTTCCTCTAATGTGGACGCTGAATCCAGTGAGGAGACTCAGACAGATGAAAGCTCGCAGGCGGAGGGGAGTACCCAGACGGAGGACACAGCACAGAGCGAGGAGCAGCAGGAATAGGACCTTGACAGTGTCATGTAGGTATAATAGAATGAATACGTTGTGTTTTGCGAAGAATTGGTAAATACAGGAGGTATATCGTGTCTCAGTATACGAAAGAAATAGAAAAAGACGTACATTTGCGATTATTTCCCATCCAGACGCAGGAAAAACTACTTTGACGGAAAAGTTTCTCCTGTACGGAGGCGCCATCAATCTGGCAGGTTCCGTGAAAGGAAAAGCTACGGCGAGACATGCGGTCTCGGACTGGATGGAGATCGAGAAGGAGAGGGGAATTTCAGTTACCTCTTCCGTTTTGCAGTTTCACTATGATGACTACTGCATAAACATATTGGATACTCCGGGACATCAGGATTTCTCGGAGGACACATATCGCACCTTGATGGCTGCGGATTCCGCAGTGATGGTCATCGATGGTTCTAAGGGAGTAGAGGCGCAGACCAGAAAACTTTTTAAAGTTTGTGTAATGCGCCATATTCCCATCTTTACGTTTATCAACAAGATGGACCGGGATGCCAATGATACCTTTGAGCTGTTGGACGAGATCGAAAAGGAGCTTGGAATTGCCACCTGTCCCATAAATTGGCCAATTGGTTCAGGAAAGAATTTTCGAGGCGTGTATGACAGAAATACCAGAAAGGTTCTGACTTTCAGTGACACGCAGAAAGGGACGAAGGAGGGAGTTGAGGAAGAGATTTCTGTGGACGACTCCCGCTTAGACGAAGTGATCTCCCAGGAACAAAAGGAGCAGCTTTTGGAGGAAATTGAACTTTTGGACGGGGCCAGCGCGGAATTTGACCAGGAACAGGTCAGCCAAGGAAAACTGTCTCCAGTGTTTTTTGGCTCCGCGCTGACGAACTTTGGAGTGGAGACCTTTCTGAAGCACTTTTTGAAGATGACTACCTCCCCTCTGCCGAGACTGGCAGACTGTGGAGTGATTGATCCGATGGAGGAAGATTTTTCTGCGTTTGTCTTTAAAATCCAGGCGAATATGAATAAGAACCACAGAGACCGTATTGCATTTATGCGCATCTGCTCTGGCAAGTTTGAGGCGTCCAGGGAAGTGTACCACGTGCAAGGAGAAAAAAAGATGCGTCTGTCACAGCCGCAGCAGCTGATGGCCCAGGACAGGCACGTGGTGGAGGAAGCTTACGCAGGCGATATCATTGGCGTGTTTGACCCAGGTATTTTTTCGATAGGAGATACGGTCTGCGCGCCGGGGAAGGAGTTTGCCTACGAGGGAATCCCGACTTTCGCTCCGGAACATTTTGCTAGGGTACGGCAGATGGATACAATGAAGAGAAAGCAGTTTGTAAAAGGGATTAATCAGATTGCCCAGGAGGGTGCGATTCAGATTTTCCAGGAATTCAATACAGGTATGGAGGAGATCATTGTGGGCGTTGTCGGTGTTCTGCAGTTTGATGTCCTGAAATACCGCCTGAAAAATGAGTATAATGTGGAGATACTTTTGGAAAACTTGCCATATGAGCATATTCGGTGGATTGAGAACAAGGATGAGGTGGATGTGCGCAGACTGACGGGCACTTCAGATATGAAAAAGGTGACGGACTTGAAGGGAAATCCGCTTTTGTTGTTCATTAATTCTTGGAGTGTAGGCATGACTTTGGACAGGAATGAGGGACTGATTCTCTCAGAGTTCAGTCGAAATTAATCCAGGAAAGCCCTTTATTTTCAGATAAGTTTTGATATAATAGAAAAAATTGAATCATCAGATTGAAGAACCGTAGGAGGGTCTTATTATGGCAGAGAAGAGAAACACATATAAGATACAGGAACTAGATGGAAGCGGGGAAGTCTACATTGCTGATGAAGTAGTGGCGATTATCGCAGGGCTGGCGGCAACAGAGGTGGAGGGAGTCGCGTCCATGGCCGGGAACATCACCAACGAGCTGGTGGGAAAACTGGGAATGAAGAATCTGTCTAAAGGCGTGAAGGTAAATGTCCTGGAGAACGTGGTTACGGTGGATTTGGCTCTGAATATTGCTTACGGGAAGAACATACTCGAGACCAGTAAGACGGTACAGGAAAAGGTAAAGGCGGCCATCGAGAATATGACTGGACTCGAGGTTGCGGATGTGAATATCCGAATTGCAAGTGTCGATATGGAGAACGAAAAAGGAAAGTAACCCTTTCCTTTTTTGTGTTACATGAAAGCAACAGATACAGGAGGAAATCCCATGGGGAGAAGTAAGATCAGGGAGCACATTTTTAAGCTCCTTTTTATGAGTCAGTTTAATACGGAGGAGGAAATGCCGCAGCAGCTGACAATCTATTTCAACGAACTAGAAGAGCTCGATGAAAGTGACCGCGCATATATGCAGGAAAAATATGAACAGGTGATCTCACATTTGCAGGAGATTGACGAACTGCTCAACCAACTGTCAAAAGGATGGAAGACCAGCCGTATGGCCAGAGTAGATTTGACAGCACTGCGTCTTTCTGTCTATGAGCTGAAATATGAGAAAGAGATTCCCACGAAGGTGTCCATCAATGAAGCTGTGGAGCTTGCAAAGAGATTCGGCGGTGAGGATTCCTTTGCGTTTGTCAACGGAATTCTTGGCAGAGCGGCAAAATGAGTTGAGATGAATAGTATCTATTCCGTAGGACAGGTAAACAACTACATCAAAAATATGTTTACGCAGGATTTCATGCTCAGCAGGATTTCTGTAAAAGGAGAGGTATCCAACTGTAAATATCATACGTCCGGCACATCTATTTTTCTTTGAAAGATGAGACCGGAACGATTGCCTGTGTGATGTTCGCAGGTCAGAGACGAGGACTCGGCTTCGCCATGAAAAACGGGGATACGGTTGTGGCAAGCGGCAGTGTGAACGTCTATGAGAGAGATGGAAAATACCAGCTCTACGCCAGACAGATTCAGTTAGAAGGTGCAGGGCTGCTCTATGAACGGATTTTTGGCTCTGAAAAGAGAACTGGAAGGAGATTGGGGGATGTTCGCACCTGAATACAAACAGCCGATTCCCAGATTCATACGCACTTTGGGTGTGGTGACGGCACCTACTGGGGCCGCGATTCAGGATATTCGGAACATTTCATATAGAAGAAATCCTTATCTTCAAATTATTCTGTATCCGGCTCTGGTTCAGGGAGCAGGCGCGAAAGAGAGTATCGTAAAGGGAATCCAGACTTTAGACAGGCTGGGTGTGGATGTGATGATCGTAGGCAGAGGTGGTGGGTCCATTGAGGATTTGTGGGCTTTTAACGAGGAGGAAGTCGCTCGCGCGATCTTTGAGTGCAGGACGCCAGTGATATCGGCAGTGGGACATGAGACAGATGTGACGATTGCAGACTATGTGGCAGACCTGCGCGCTCCTACGCCGTCAGCGGCTGCGGAATTGGCAGTGGATGATTATCGGGGACTTCTAGAAGAATTGACGGAGTACGAAAGCCGATTGGAACGTGGATTGCTAGGGCGTCTGACGCTGTTAAAAAGCCGCCTGGAACAGTACCGGATTCGTATGGGCTTTTTAAGTCCTAGGCAGCAGATTTTGGAGAGAAGGCAGTATCTGGCAGATATCCAGGAGAAGCTGGAGAACTGTATGAAGCAGAAATCAAAGATTCCAGACATGAGCTCCAGGTCTATGCCCAGCGGCTTTACGGTTGTTCTCCGCTGAAAAAACTGACCCAAGGGTTTTCGTTTGTCACAGACGAAGATGGACACGGCATTAATCGAGTTGAGCAGGTAAAACCGTTGGATGCGATTCGAATCCAAGTGACTGACGGGGAGATTCAGGCACAGGTGACCGGGAGCAGTCCGGTGGACAGGGAGAAATGGAATGTGTAAGAAAGACGAGCAAGAGACAAAGGAAACTACGTTGACGATAGAGGAAGCATTTGAAAGGCTGGACGCACTGGCACAGAAGCTAGAGAGCGGTCAGACCTCCTTGGAGGAGTCTTTTGCAGTGTATCAGGAGGGGATAAAGCTGCTGAAATACTGTAATGGAAAGATCGACCGAGTGGAGAAGAAGATGCTTCAGATAGATGAGGATGGAGTAATCAGTGAATTTTAAAGAAGAATTAAATTTAAAAACACAGGAGATAGAGCAGTTGATTCGGCGCTATCTTCCAAAGGAGGAAGGATTTGCCAGCACTTTGGCAGAGGCGATGAACTATAGCATGCTGGCTGGAGGAAAGCGACTGAGGCCGCTGATGATGCAGGAAGTCTATAGGATGTTCGGGGGAACGCAAAGGGTGATCGAGCCGTTTATGGTGGCTATGGAGATGATTCACACGCATTCTCTGATTCACGATGATCTTCCTGTCCTGGACAACGATGAATACCGCCGTGGAAGAGAGACGACTTGGAAGGTATTCGGAGAGGATATGGGAGTGATAAGCGGAGCAGCGCTCTTGAATTATGCCTATGAAGTGGCATTATCTGGATTTGAGCTGACAGACCACACAGAGCAGGTGGTACTGGCCCTTAGGGTTCTCGCCGCAAAGACCGGAATGTATGGGATGCTGGGAGGACAGAGTGTGGACGTGGAAAATGATGGAAAACCTCTAGATCTTCAGCTTTTGGATTATATTTATCAGAACAAGACCTCAGCGCTGATCGAAGCCTCTATGATGGTAGGGGCTATTCTTGCAGGAGCTGAGAATGCGAAAATCCGCCAGGTGGAGAAGGCTGCGAGCTGTGTGGGACTGGCATTTCAGATTGAAGACGATATTTTGGATGTGACTAGCACACAGGAAGAGCTGGGAAAACCGATTCACAGTGATGAAAAAAATCATAAGACGACCTATGTGACGCTAAAAGGCATTGAGAATGCGCAAAGAGAAGTGGAACGACTATCCCAGGAGGCGATTGAAACTTTTGACGGTTTGGAAGAAAAAAATGAATTTTTGCGGACTTTGATACAGGAGTTGGTAGAACGCAAGAAATAGAGGGGTACTTATGATTCTGGAAAAAATAAACAAAGCGAATGATCTGCACAGAATTCCTCTGGCAGAGTTTCCAGAACTGGCAGAAGAAATCCGTCAGTTTCTCATTGAGAGTGTGAGTAAGACCGGAGGACATTTGGCGTCCAACCTAGGAGCAGTGGAGCTGACTTTGGCTTTGCACAATGTGTTGGAATTCCCGGAGGATAAACTGATCTGGGATGTGGGGCATCAAGCCTACACTCATAAAATTCTCACAGGCCGCAAAGACCTGTTTTCAAGTTTGAGACAGGAGGGCGGCCTCAGTGGCTTTCCAAAGAGAAATGAGAGTGAGTGTGACTCGTTTGACACGGGACACAGCTCGAACTCTCTGTCGGCAGGGCTAGGCTATGTGCGGGCGAGGGATTTAAGGGGAGAGAATTACCGGGTAGTCTCCGTGATCGGAGACGGAGCTCTGACAGGTGGAATGGCTTATGAGGCGCTGAACAACGCAGCGGAATTAGAGACGAACTTTATCATTGTGCTGAATGATAATACCATGTCCATTTCTAAAAATGTAGGAGGCATCTCTTCCTATCTGAGTGCGGTTCGGACTGCGCAGTCTTACACAGGACTGAAACTGAGTGTGACCAATTCTCTGAAAAAAATACCGAGAGTGGGGGAACAGCTTGTGGATGCGGTTCGTAGGACGAAGACCAGCATAAAACAGCTGTTCATTCCAGGCATGTGGTTTGAAGATATGGGAATTACTTATCTGGGGCCGGCCGACGGGCACGACATGCTTCAGATGATGAAGTTGTTCAATGAGGCGAAACGGGTACAGGGCCCGGTGCTGGTACATGTGGTCACTGAGAAAGGCCGGGGTTATGAACCAGCGGTGAGACATCCTGCAAGGTTTCATGGAACTGCCGCCTTCGACATCGGGACGGGACTGCCCTTGAAGAAGGGGAAGCCTACGTATACGGATATTTTTTTCCACCGTGATGAGAAAGATGGGAGATCGGGAAAAAAACGTAGTGGCGATTACGGCGGCCATGCCCACAGGCACGGGGCTGAAGCGTTTTGCCAATATGTTCCCGGAGCGTTTTTTTGATGTAGGAATTGCGGAGGGCCATGCAGTGACTTTTGCTGCAGGGCTGGCTCTAGGAGGAATGGTTCCGGTCTTTGCCGTGTATTCTTCTTTCCTGCAAAGGGCCATAGATCAGGTGCTGCACGATGTGTGTATGCAGAAGCTTCACGTGGTTTTTGCCATTGACCGGGCTGGCCTCGTGGGAAGTGACGGGGAGACACACAATGGCTGCTTTGATTTAAGCTATCTGTCTATGATGCCGAATATGACCGTGATGGCTCCGAAGAATATCTGGGAGCTTTCCGATATGATGAAATATGCGATTCACGCGGACGGTCCCATTGCCGTGAGATATCCCAGAGGGGAGGCCTATGATGGACTTCAAAATTTTCGTGCTCCCATTGAGTGTGGAAAGGCTGAGGTGATCTCGCGGGGAAAAGATGTGGCTTTGCTGGCCCTCGGAAGTATGGTAAAGACGGCGGAGCAGGTGTGGAAAGCACTGCGGGAGCAGGGAAAAGAAGTGACCTTTGTGAATATGCGTTTTGCGAAACCCTTTGACAGGGAACTGCTGAACGATTTGGCACAGGATCACAGACTGATGATTACGATGGAAGAGAACAACCAGAGCGGAGGTTTTGGAGAGCAGGTAGCCGCTTATCTGAACAGCAGGTATCCTCAGATAAAAGTCAGGATATTGGCTATCCAGGACCGCTTTGTGGAGCATGGAAATGTGGAAAAATGGAAGAAAGAATTGGGACTGGACGCGCAGTCCGTTCTGAGAATCATTGAGGATAATACAAGATGAAGGAACGCTTAGATGTTTTATTGGTCAAGAGAAATCTTGCGGTTTCCCGGGAAAAGGCAAAAGCGGTAATTATGGCCGGGGAGGTCTATGTGGACGGGCAGAAAGAGGACAAGGCAGGCTCGATGTTTCAGGACAGTGTTCGCATTGAAGTTCGGGGAAATACGCTGCCTTACGTTAGCAGAGGCGGGTTGAAGCTGGAAAAGGCCATGACCCATTTCGGTGTCAGCCTAGAAGGAAAGGTGTGCCTGGATGTGGGAGCCTCCACAGGCGGTTTTACGGACTGTATGCTTCAGAATGGGGCAAAGAGAGTCTATGCCATCGATGTGGGACATGGACAGTTGGATTGGAAGCTGCGAAACGACCCAAGAGTGGTGTGCATGGAGAAGACGAACATTCGATATGTCGTGCCGGATGACATCGGGGAACAGGCGGATTTTTCCGTCCATCGATGTCTCTTTTATCTCTCTGACTAAGGTGCTGCTTCCGGTGAGGGAACTGTTAGGAGACAAAGGAGAGATTGTCTGTCTAATACAAGCCGCAGTTTGAGGCAGGCAGAGAGAAGGTAGGAAAAAAAGGTGTGGTCAGAGACCCTGCCGTTCACTTGGAAGTCATCGAAAAAGTCATTGACTATGCGAAGTCAATTTCCTTTGAGATCTTGAATCTAGAGTTTTCTCCAATCAAGGGTCCAGAAGGGAATATTGAATATCTGCTCTATCTGCGAAAGTTGGAGAATGGGCAGGAGTCTGAAGGGATGACGCTTAATTCCGCACAGGTTGTAGAGAGCGCCCACGAGACACTCACATAAGGAAGATACCATGGACAGATTTTTTATCATAACCAACAACCAAAAAGATGTAGGGCTGGTGATTACAGATAAGATTCGGCAGTATCTGGAGCACCATGGCAGAACCTGCCAGATTCAAATCGCCGACGAGAAAAAGGAAGGGGCGTATCACTACACAAATCCGGATAAAATTCCAGATGATACGGACTGTATTATAGTACTAGGCGGAGATGGAACTCTTCTTCAGGCAGCCAGAGATGTGGTCTACAAGGGGATTCCGCTGTTGGGTATCAATCTTGGAACCCTGGGGTTTCTCGCAGAAGTAGACCGTCAGAATTTATATCCGGCTCTGGATAAGCTGATGGCTGACGAGTACTCCATTGATGAGCGGATGATGCTGGTCGGCCGTGCTTTTCATGAGGGAGAGCTGATCGGGGAGGATATCGCTCTGAATGACATTGTGATTAGCCGTGAAGGGCGTTTAAGAGTTCTGAAATTCATCAATTATGTGAATGGAGAGTATCTCAATGTGTACAATGCTGACGGTGTGATTGTGTCTACACCTACGGGTTCCACCGGTTACAGTCTGTCGGCAGGGGGACCGATCGTCTCTCCCAGCGCTTCCATGATGATTATGACACCGCTGGCTCCGCATACGCTGAACTCCCGCAGTGTGGTTTTTTCACCCGGTGATGTGCTGTGTGTGGAGGTCGGCGAGGGAAGGAAGGTCAGTGAAGAACAGGCAATCGTGTCTTTTGACGGGGATACGATGCTTCGAATGGTGACTAAAGACAAACTGATTATTGAGAAGGCGAACGTAAAGACTCGGATTGTGAGATTGAGCAATCTAAGCTTTGTGGAAGTTTTGCGCAAAAAGATGCGTAACCATTAGGAGGTCCTGTGATGAAGATAGAGAGACATGCAAAGATTATTGAGCTGATTCATGAGTATGAGATCGAGACGCAGGAGGAATTGGCGACACACTTGAATCAAGCAGGGTATTCTGTGACCCAGGCTACGATTTCCAGAGACATTAGAGAACTGAATTTGACGAAAGTTACAGGAAAAAACGGGCGCTCCCACTATGAGGTTTTACATAATTCCAGGCAGAATCTCAGCGAGAAATATTCTAGAGTTTTAAGAGACGCGTTTCTCTCCATGGACATGGCGCAGAATATTCTGGTGATTAAGACGGTACCAGGGATGGCCATGGCTGTGGCAGCTGCTCTAGATGAGCTGAGCTGGAAAGAGATCGTGGGGTGTATTGCCGGTGACGATACAATTATGTGTGCAATCAAAACGGCGGACGATACACTTTTGATTATGGAACGTCTGCGTAAGATACTGGAAGAGTTAGGGTAAGGTGATGCAATGTTAATACATCTTCATGTGAAAAATCTGGCATTGATTGAGGAAGCTGAGGTGGACTTTGGCCCCGGTCTGAATATTCTGACTGGAGAGACGGGGGCAGGAAAGTCTATTCTCCTGGGGGTCCATGCAGTTGATCTTAGGCGGCAAAATGTCAAAAGAAATGATTCGCGAGAAAACGTCACATGCGCTGGTGGAGCTGCTGTTTCAGATAGAGAATCCTCAGGTGGAGAGGAAGCTGGCGGACATGGATATCTCTGTGGAGGAGGGACAGGTTCTGCTCTCGCGTAAGATCATGGAAGGCCGCAGTGTGAATAAAATAAATGGACAGACCTGCACCGTGAGTCAGCTGAAAGAGGCAGCAGGCCTTTTGTTGGATATTCATGGACAGCATGAACATCAGTCTTTGCTCTATCCCGAGAGGCAGCTGGAGATTTTGGATGCCTATGGAAAAGAGCAGATTGAGCCGTCAAAGCGCAAGGTTCAAGAGGCGTACCAGGAGTATTGTCTCATCAGGAAAGAGCTTGCCTCTATGGATATGGACGAGTCTCAGAGAAACCGGGAGCTGTCTCTTTTAGAGTTTCAGTTGGAAGAAATCGAGAAAGCGCAGCTGGTGCCTGGTGAAGACGAGGAGCTGGAACAGAGATACCGAAAGATGAACAACAGCCGAAAAATCGTGGAAGCTCTTCAGACCGTCTATCTTTGTACTGGGTATGAGGAGACGGGATGTGTTGGTGAACTGCTGGGGAAAGCGCTTCAGGAGATTTCGCAGGTCTCTTCTTACGATGAGGAGCTGTCCCAGATGGAGAAGTCGCTGCTGGACATTGACGGGCTGCTGAATGATTTTAACCGGGAGCTGTCTTCTTATCTGGACAGTTTAGTCTTTGAGGAAGAGGAATTTTATCAGACGGAGCAGAGACTGGATCTCATAAATAGCTTGAAGGCCAAATATGGAAAGACGCTGGAAGAAATCGCGTCTTTTGAAGAAGAACAGCGGAAAAAAGCTGGAAAAACTGCAAAAATATCAGGAAAATATCCAGGAATTGAGAGAGAAACTTGAAAAATCTCAGAAGAAGCTGGAAAAAGTATCGCATGATTTATCGGAAATTCGGCAACAATATGGGCAAAAGCTTTCGGAGGAGATTCGAAACGGCTTGAAAGATCTCAATTTTTTGGAAGTCGATTTTGCAATTAATTTTCGACGGGGAACAACCTATTCAGCCAACGGTTTCGATGAGATTGAATACGAGATTTCCACGAATCCCGGCGAGCCCAGAAAACCGTTTGGAAAAGTGGTGTCCGGAGGAGAGTTGTCTAGAATCATGCTGGCGATCAAGACGATTCTCGCAGACAGAGATGAGATTGACACACTGATTTTCGATGAGATTGATACTGGTATCAGCGGACGCACGGCACAGAAAGTGTCCGAGAAAATGGCAATTATTGGAAGAAGACACCAAGTCTTGTGCATCACCCATCTGCCCCAGATTGCAGCGATGGCAGACTGGCATTTTGAGATCAGAAAATCAGCCGGGCGGTCTGAGACGACGACTCAGATCTACGCCTTGGATGAGGAGACATCGGTCCGGGAGCTGGCGAGAATGTTAGGAGGCGCGCAGATTACTGGGCGAGTTTTGGAAAATGCCAGAGAGATGAAGGAATTGGCACGACAACAAAAAAATACAAGATTGAAAAAATAATTTTATCACATACTAAAAAAGGGTATACCAAGTGTATATCCTTTTTCTTATTGCATAGGAAACTTCGTTCCCTATGCAATAAAAGAAGTAAATTTTGGACAAAGGAGGATGTGATAAAATGGTGAGAAAAAAAAGATACCGGCGGCTGATCTATTGTCTTCTGGCTCTGGATTTGCTGGTAATGGGATATCTAGGCTATCGCTATCTGGACCGAAAAATACCTCAGGAACTTCACATTGTGGAAGGGGAGGAAGAAAAAGTAGAAAAGCTGTTTGATTCTTTTTGGATAAAAAGTGAGGCGTCCATTCCTGCGTCGCAGAGTGGTTCTTATACGATTCAGTGTAGTCTGTTCGGTGTGATTCCTTTTAAGGATGTAAAAGTCACCACAGGAAGTCGGGAAAATCTTTGGGTCAGCGGAGAACCGGTAGGGCTTTATATGGAGACTCAAGGTGTCCTGATTATTGATACCGGAGAGATCGTAGGAAAGGATGGGACTAGCTATGACCCGGCTAAGAACATTGCTCAGGCAGGAGATTACATCGTTGCCTTTAACGATCAAAGAGTGACTTCCAAAAAGGAGCTTGTGGAAGATATCGCCTGTTGCCAGGGAGAGACGGCCACCTTGTCTGTCATACGTCATGGGGAGGAAATACCAATCTGTCTGGAACCAGTGATGGGGGAAGACGGATGCTATAAGCTCGGCATATGGGTCCGCGACAACACGCAAGGAATAGGGACATTGACTTATGTGCGGGAAAATGGAGATTTTGGAGCGCTAGGGCACGGGATCAGTGATGTGGACACCGGAGAGCTTCTGCACATACAGGATGGAGCCTTGTACCAGACAGAAATTCTAGGAATTCAAAAGGGCAGCAAGGGAAGTCCTGGAGAATTGTCAGGAATTATTCGGTATCAGGATTCCAATCGGGTGGGGAAGATCAGCAAAAATTGTTCCAACGGTATCTATGGTTCGATGGACTCCGATGAGAAAAAAAAGTTTCAGTGGCAGAAGCTGCCGGTTGGCTATAAACAGGACATGAAGCTTGGAGATGCACAGATTCTGTTTGAGTTGGATGGAAAAGTTGAAAAATTTGATGTGGAGATCACGAAGATCGATATGGACCATGAAGACACGAATAAGAGCTTTGTCATCAAAGTCACAGATCCCCGTCTTTTTGTCAGCTACAGGGGGAATCGTTCAAGGAATGAGCGGAAGCCCGGTGATTCAGGATGGCAAGGTGGTGGGAGCAGTCACCCATGTTTTTGTTCAGGATTCCAGTACGGGCTATGGAATTTTTATCGAGACCATGCTGAAGCAGTAGAAAAAAAGTCCACGTTGCCCGCCTTGTAAAAATCTGTTTTAATAACCAGAATTTCCGGGAAAACTATAAAATTAATCTAATTATCACAATATTATGAGTTTTTACGGGTATTCGGCGATCTATGAGGAAAGTAAGTTTTATAATTATGGATTGTTAGAATTTTGATTCAAATATGTAAAAAAAATGACGAAGAAGCTCGATATAGATATCAAAAAAAGGAATAATTTGTCAAATATGGGAACGAATTAGATCGGAAGTAGATATATTCGTCTTGTCTCAGAAGAAGATTCAGTCTATAATAGTGATGTGGTGTAAGGAAACAAATTTTATTGAGGGCCCATTGTTTCTCATCATGAAAGGATTCCTGCGTTGCCTGTAGAATCAGGGAATAGTTTTTGGAATGGAAAGGTTAAAAAGTGGTTTTTGCGTTTTAGAATTTAGGAGGTATTATACCCATGGAAAATTAAATGTAGCGATGCAGATGACAATGAGAAGATGGTGGAAATGCTGGGGAAGCTGATCGACGAGGACAACGAATTAGAGCTGGTGGGGAAAGCTCACAATGGAGAAGAGATTTGTAAAATTATTCAGAATAAAGAGCCGGATGTGGTGATTTTGGATATTATTATGCCGAAGGTGGACGGTCTGTCGGTTATGGAGAAAATTCATCATGACAGCAGCCTCAAAAAAGTTCCGTCTTTTATTGTCGTATCGGCTGTCGGACAGGAGAGAATTACGGAGGACGCGTTTAACTTGGGAGCAGATTACTATGTGTTAAAGCCCTTTGACACGCAAATGCTGTTAAACCGTATCAAACATATGAGAAATTTTGTCTCTAGAAGGAGCAGAGAGATCACAAGAAAAGAAGTGCAGGAGGAAAAATCCGTATATTCTCAGAGAAATTTAGAGACGGATGTGACAAATATCATTCATGAGATTGGAGTTCCGGCCCATATCAAAGGGTATCAGTATCTCAGAGATGCCATTATTCTGTGCGTCAACGACATGGAGATGCTCAATTCTATTACAAAGATTTTGTATCCGACCATTGCCAAAAGACAGCAGACGACGCCAAGCAGAGTGGAACGGGCAATCCGTCATGCGATTGAAGTGGCTTGGAGCCGTGGGAAAATGGACACGATTGATGAATTGTTCGG
>ENA-OQCB01000402-OQCB01000402.1-human-gut-metagenome-genome-assembly--contig:-NODE-402-length-20359-cov-10.612396_pt1 | contig 20359 bp, 20 predicted proteins | sample MGYA00242493_ERZ504568 | MGnify/ENA primary metagenome ERZ504568 (study PRJEB26092, sample SAMD00036229) | human gut metagenome | host: Homo sapiens | study: EMG produced TPA metagenomics assembly of...
CGATCAACAAAGGTGCGATCAACGAGCCGATAAAGCTGATACTGGAAAGGATCGTCAAGGCAATTCCCACCGGAGTTCTCGATTTAGCGCCCACTAAGCTATAAATAGTAGGCACCATACACGAGATACCCAAGCCTACCAACATAAAGCCTAAGGAATTCACGATCACCTTTACCGTCATCGACTCGAACATACCGCCCAACATGGCTGAGATAAAGAAACCGGCAAAAATAAAGAAACCCGCCAATTGCAACACCTTCTGCTTTCCTAAAACACTATAGGCGGAATTCGTAAGAAAACGGCCTACCGTCATCATCACCATGAACACTAAGAAACCGATCTGCAAGGATTTAGGAACTTGTAGTACCGATTCGAAGTAAAGTCCACTCCAATCAAACATCGCACTTTCCACCACCAAGGCAAACAGTCCGACGATACCTAACTGGATCAACAGCATTTCCGGCTTACGGATAAAGCTCAACAATGCCGGAGCTTCTTTCTTCTCCGCTTCCTTCTCTTCCTCCGGTGACTCAACCGCCACGTCTTCCTGCAAATACTTCCGGCTTACCAAAACAGTCACTCCAATCAATAACGCAATCAACGTAAAATGCCAGAACGGAGTAACACCGGATACGATCATGATAAACCCGATCAAAGCCCCTAAACAAGCCGCCAGACTCCAACCTCCATGAAATGAGGCCATAATCGTACGCCCATAAAGCCGCTCGATACCAATTCCTTGCGTATTCAAGGATATATCACAAAGATTCCAGAACACCCCAAAACAGAACAAATAAACACCCAGCAGATAAATATTATGTGCCGTACCGATCGCAAATAAGGCCAAGGCATACCCCAACACACTGACCTGCGCCATAATACGACTTCCCAACTTCGACACCAAATAACCCGCTAACGGTATCGCCACAAACTTACCTACCGGGATCAGGAACAAGACCAACCCCCAATAGAAAGCGTAATTCACCTCAAAGAAATCCTTCACGTCCGGAATACGGCTAGCCCAACTAGAGAAACAAAGACCTTGCGCTAAAAAGAAAGAAAGCATCGCATAACGAACCCGTTCCTTGGGAAAAGCGCTACCCAATGGAGTATTCATTTTTTCATTCATTATCATTTACTTTTATTGTTATCATCTATTCGAGAAAGAGGCACGAACCCCATTCCTCCGCAAAGCTATCAAATATATCCTAATCCCCTAAGTCCTAAAAGTAGAATTTATTAGGTAGATTCCCTAATGAAAAGTATATTTGCGAAATATGCACAAGAAAGTTGACTAAATCGAGGATGATATGAGAAGCTGGATTATCTTTTTAGGGTTATTATTTACCACATTCACACAGGCACAAGTTATTACGGGAAGGGTTACGGACTTAAATAACCATCCTATCGAACTAGCGGTCGTGATTATACAAACGAACGATTCAGTATATGTAAACTCCACCTATACGGACTCTTTGGGCTCTTTTAGTGTCAAAGCGGAGATACCCCCTTTCCTCTTAACCGTCCAGCATCTGCTGTATGAAACGTATCAAAGCACTTATGACTCACTTACGATAGGCAATATACAACTGAACGAGAAAAGCCAGACGCTTTCGGAAGTATCTGTTACCGGAGAGCGTCCCTTAGCCAAGGTTGTCGATGGTAAAATAACCTACAGCATGCCGCATTTGTTAAAAGACAAGATGGCCGTTAGCGCTTACGAAGCGATCCTAGAACTACCGGGAGTGCGGGAACAAAGCGGGAAAATACAACTTGCCGGAACAAATGGAGTCACGGTTATCATCAATGGCAAGACCACCAATATGGGTGAGAGCCAATTGGAGAATCTGCTTAAGAATATGCCCAAAGAACGTATTCAAGAAGCAGAGATCATGTATAGCGCTCCACCCCAATATCATGTACGCGGGGCCGTGATTAATCTGGTCCTTAATAACGGTATTTCCGAGACTCCCAAACTGCAAGGACAAGTCAATGCTCTATACAACCAAGGGCATTACGCTAATTACCAAAGTGGCGCTACTCTCGTTTACAACACGCCTAAATATTCTACCGATCTCATGTACTCCTTCGGCTATCACAGGGAACGGACAGGTGAGGATATCTTATCACACCATTTATTCGATGGTAAGACCTACGAGATCGAGCAATTCGACAGAGGACATACCCGGCTCCCAGTCCATACCATACGCTTAGGCAATGATTGGTTCTTGAACGATAAGAACAAACTAAGCTTCGCCTATACCTCAGAGATCCAGCAATGGACTCATCCTTTCACCTCTTCTGTAGGAACCTATTCGGATTCCGAAAACAGAAAGAAATCCGACAAACCGATCCAGATGCATAATCTGGCGCTCGACTATGCCTCCGGGTTCGGCCTTAATGTAGGGATTGATTTTACCGCTTACATCAATCATACGACACAATATTACCAAGAGAAGAAAGCCGGGAAAGAAGATGCCTTCAACGCTAAATCACAACAAGACATCCGTAGGCTCTCCGTCTACGCGGACCAGAACCATAAATTAGGAAAAGGCTGGATGTTCAACTATGGGACAAAATTCAGCTTCGCCTCAGACAAAAGTTCTCAGGTATATCATTCACTGCGCGAACACGATTGGTCCATCTCAAATAGTTACAGTAAACTGGATGAATATGTATATGATTTATATACCGGCTTTTCCAAGAGCTTCTCTGATAACCTATCCGTAAACGCCTCTTTGACCGGAGAGTATTACAAACATAAGGAGATTGATTATTGGAGCTTATTCCCCATGATGGAAATCACGTACCGAGCCCACCCCAGCCACATCCTGCAATTATCCGTTTCTTCAGACAAGACCTATCCCAGCTATTGGGAGATGCAGAATACGGTGTCTTATCTGAATGGATATACCGAGATACAAGGTAACCCGGATTTAAGGCCGTCCAGACTCTACTCTGCCCAATTGAACTACATCCTAAAAAACAAATACATTTTCACGCTATACACAAATTATATAGACAATAATTTCAACCAGCTCCCCTATCAATCCTCCGAGAGACTAGTTCTTATCTATAAGACACTGAATTTCGACTATTCCAGTAAGCTAGGCCTAAATGTAATGATACCATTCAAAGCCGGCTCCGTGCTTGATTCCAGATTAACGTTAAACGGTTATTATGACAAGATGAAATGTGATAATTACCATGATATAAGCTTCAATAAAGATAATCTGGCATTCTATGCCGAATTAAATAATACGTTCAACATCTCATCGAAGCCTACTATCAAAGCGGAAGTATCCGGTTCTTATATTACCCGCAACATTCAAGGCCCAATGACGATCAGCTGTATGTATAACGTAGACGCCGGCTTGAAATGGATCTCCCCCAACGGCAAAGCGGAGATCTCTTTAAAAGCGGATGACATGTTTAATTCATGGGTCCCAAAAGATCTTAATCTCCAATACAAAACACAAGACTTACATATGCGTATGATCCCGGATTCCAGACGAGTCTCCTTATCCTTTATCTATAAATTCGGAGATTTTAAAGCAAAAGAGCATAAAGAGGTGGATAGTTCCCGATTCGGGAAATAAAAGTCGATGGTCTATACTACGCTTTCAACCTATATTCAGACGGGGTGACATTAAACTTCCGCTTAAAGGCCGTACAAAAATGCGCTTGATGTTCATAGCCGACCAAGCCGGCAACTTCCCCTATTGATTTATTGGTATCCAAAAGATAGTGAATCGCTATATTCATACGATAATCAAAGAGATAGTTAAACACGGTCGTCCGGAACGCTTCTTTAAACCCCGCTTTCAAAGTACATTCATTAGTTCCGACACGTAAAGCCAAATCATGTAATGAAGGCGGGTTCAAATATTCGGAACATATAATATCCCGGGCCTGATAAATTTTATCCCGATCGGAAAAACCTACTATCTTTGTGTTAACCGGTTCTTTACCTTCCGTCTCCCGCATAAATAAAGACAAGCACTCGGTTACTTTTGCTTCGAGATACATTGGCGAGGCATTTCCCATCATCTGAGAGACCTCAAGATCATTCAACGCCACAGATAAAGCGATTGGAATCGAGAGATTCTTGGGAGCGATAAAGAAAGTCTCCCCCCTGCCGAATCGCAAATAAGCACTCCCGAAGTACTCCGTATAACGTTCCGACAAATGTCGGAAGAAATCCGGCGACACCAGAATACTTGTCATACCCAAAGTATCTCCTTTACGGAACAGATTCCGCTCTTCCTTGATACCAAAACTTACGATCATATTCGTATGCCCTTCCCGCCAAATCCGCTTATCCCGTGTCTCCGACAAAAAGCATTCGACGATCCCCTGACGAACAACAGAAAGTCCCATAAACGAGTTACCGACATTTAGGGAACGCATGCAACAATCCTCCTTGCAATAGATCTGGTATCTTGTCACATTAAAATCCCTGCATCTGAAATCACTGATACGATAGGTCAATAATTTGTTCTCCGCCTCCCAACAGTTCTCTTCTAGCCCTCCTGAACGATTGGTAGAAAAATAACTTATATCCGGCATTTCTAAAGCGATCGTATCTCTTCCACGAGATGAGAGTTCTATGTGTACCATTTTTCCGTTTGATTAAAATACACTTCCTTCTTGCGTAAATAAACCAAAAGCAAAGATCCCATCTTTGTACCGGATAATCAATCCCTATAAATAGGTATATTATGAATAAAATAAAACCAGAGATAAAGGATAACATCGCAGAGACCTTGTTTATTCCCTTACTATCACGCACTCACGAAAGTCACCGGAAAGATGCGATATTAAAAGACCCGATGGCATGTGAGCTTGTTGAGAAAATAGATTATGATTTCGCCAAGTTTGGTAAAATCACGATGAGTACTACCGGAACCGCTATCCGCCTACGCCATTTCGATCGTTTGGTCCAGCGATTCATCGACCGTAAGGTAACTGAAGATCCGGTAGTGGTATCAATCGGTTGCGGATTAGACAGCCGTTTCCAACGTGTCTCCAACCATAACCAAGCGACCTTCTACGAACTAGACTTACCTGAAGTAATCAATTTGCGTGAAAAGCTATTCCCTGCCTCCGCTAAAGATCTCACGATCAAAGGCTCTATACTCGAGACGGACTGGATGGATATGTTGAGACAAAAACATCCTCACGGCCGCTTCCTTTTCCTTGCGGAAGGTGTAATGATGTATTTCAATGAGGAACAGGTAAAATCTGTTATCCAAAACCTCGCCCAACGCTTTCCCGGATGCGAGATATATTTTGATTTCGTCAGTAAATGGGCCGCCCGCAACTCCGACAAGCATGAATCGGTAAAACGGACAAAAGCCCGTTTCCATTTCGGACTAAACGATCCGCACACAATCGAGCAATGGTTCCCCAAGCTCAAACTGATCGAACGATTCTATTTCATCAGCGAAGAGAAAAAACGCTGGGGATTACCCGGCTTGATCATGTGGTTAATCCCGGCGCTACACAAGTCTTTTGGAATCGTAGGTTATAAAGTTGGAGAAATAAGTAAATAGGTTATCTACCAAATAAAAAAGCTAGTTCTGTATTCGATCATGAGTTTTGGTATTAAATAGAAGACCTCCACGTAGTTTATCAGAAGGACTTTCCGACAATTGTACCCCCTTTTTGTTTTCGGGGAAGGGGGTACGATTTGGATACTCAACCGTATCTTTTCGTGTCCCTTTTTTGTCTTTTTAAGCAAGACTGAAACAATAAAAAAAGTCCTATAATACGTTGATATTGTAGGACTTGTCTCTTTTTTGTCGCCGTTTGGCTTTGTTCTTATGTGATTCGCCTGGGATTCTCCTAAGAGAGTTACCATGCTGATATTTAAAACTTTATATTTTTAGCTTCAAGCATATCCCATGAATTGTCCCACTAATTTGATACGTGCTTTTGCGGTAGTTTGCTCATGGAGAACACTGAGGGCAAAGATAAATGATTCCTTTTGAACTTTCAAAAATAAAAGCGATTTTATACAATTGCCATCAACAAGTGAACTATTATTATCTCTCTGTCAGTTATTATTGTTTTATAATTTCTTCGATTTAGAAATCCACACGATTAGCGCAAAATTATATTTTAGCACTTTATCCGCTATAAAAACGATTCTATGTTCAAATATTATATCAAGCGCAATATCTCTCCACACTTTCTTCAAGAGTAGCCATTTGATATTTCATGATTTATTTCACTAATTTTCTTTGCATTTTGTTCATGGAATAATATTAATAATTGGCTGCATCTATCTTGGTAAATCTTACTTTCTTATTTATGCCAAAGCACTTTATCACTACAATTCATTTGCTTTTTCTACAATTTCCTTATTTAAATCTTTGTCTTTTCCTATTAATTGTTCTACTAATTTATACACTGTAGTACATGGATTTTGTTTTGCATAATTGAAATTATTATAATTATTTTCTAACGATTTTGCCCGACGTATAGCATCAGATTGATCTCCCATACTTATTCATAATATCGAAGTTTTTCAAATCATTTTTTGCATATACATATTTAATTTTATTTTTATAAATCCTCGATTTGTTTACTGCTGAAGAAATAGCATTCTTGTATTCCGATCTTTCCATAGAGGTAATTCTATCAATAAAGTGTAATAAATACCAAAGCTCGAATGCTTCATTACTCCAAGCACATCCGATATTATTATCTTTAGCCATCTGTATTGCTGCGTTAAATTTGGCATCAGAAAAGCTATCTTTGTCAAACACAGCCCATACTCTATCATATGGCTTACGATTAGCTACTGCCTTGTTTCTTAGTGCGATTGCTTTTTCAACAACCTTGGTAGTACTAATACCACCACCATCAAAAGTTAAGTCGTATACAATAGCTCCATGTCTCTTCTTATTGAATGCCTTGAAATAATTAGGTTCTGTTTTTTCTCCCTCGCATACAATTAAAATGGAGCATGTAATATCTACTTTTTCGTGTGTACGTTTCTGATATTGTCTATGCTTTAATACTGCATTATCTATTTTTATTTTTCTTGCCATATTGTCGCAATTTAATCGTTAACAATATAAGGAATCGCACCATATCGTCCATTTATATAATTCTTCTCAAAATTACTATCACTCCTAGGTTTACTACCATCAGGAAAAACAATATCCATAATTTGAATATAAATCAGTTCTTTCTTGCTTATCTTTTTACCGTAAACCATATCTGGTCTCTCCGCAACATATTAGAGGAAAGCTAGATGAGTATCATGGTTGTAAATATAAGTTGAGCATTTTTAGGGTTGCTTTCTGGATTGTTGAACAATCTTAATTATATGTTGAGATATTAAAGGATGCATTTTTGCATCTAATTCATCAACCACTAAAACTTTTCCATTTAATAAAGTGTCGAAAATAGGTCCTGCTAGATCAAATATTTTATTCGTTCCAGCAGATTCTCTTTTTTGTAAGTCAAAACTTTCTTCTCCTATAATATCACCTTTCTTATTATATATTTTATGCGTGGTAATAATATCTATACCTTTTTTTTCCTTTCAAATCTTTTAAAATTTTGTCTTTCAATTCACTAGGTATTTTGACAGTAAAATGCTTCGTCAATATCATTCTCAGATTGCAAAAACGCTCTGAAATCCTAATTGGAGATTTTTGAAAAGATTAAAAGCATCATCGTCAACCTTTTTCGTTTTTTTAAAAACATTTGTTTTGTAAATCCTTTGTAACCAGAGCTATTGAGTCCTGAAATGACATTGTATCCTGTTTTAAACCATTCAATGATTTGTTTTTGAAATAGTTCCTCCTAATTGAGCAACCAATGATAAAAAAAGTCTATTATCATTGGTTTTTTCTTCTAAACCGACTCCTTCTGGAAAAGTCTCATCTGAAACTCCAATTCCTTCTTGATTTCGAATAAATAAAACATTTTCCGACGCATTTCCTTTTTTAATAAATAACCATTCTTCAGTGATAGATGTAAGTGTGTATTCAAATCCGTAACGAACTCTAGTATTATCTTGCAAATATACTATTTCCAAATGAGTTGGTTTATTTTTATTCTCATTTGATAATAAAAATGGGTCATATGGCAAATCGTCGTTATCGTTCAACTTGACTGATTCTGTAACCATATTCCCCATAAGTCCCATAGCTTTTATAAGGTTGCTCTTTCCACTAGAATTGGCTCCATAAATCGCTGCAGTTTTGAGATACTTATAACGATTTTGAGATACGACGTTTGTGATAGGATCATCTTTTATACTTGAAGCTATCATTTCAAATGCCTTTTTTTCACTAAAAGACAGGCAGTTACCAACGGTGAACTGAAGTAATGTTGCCATATGAGTTCTATATTAATTATATATATTACAAATGAACAAATTTTCTATTGATATTCCTATATTAAAATGAGAAAAAACCTCAATTATAACATTTGTACACATATGTAGGCATTAATAAACGCTATACTAAATCACATTTCACTCTTGTTGAACAGTACAGTTGTTTATCTATTGATGTTGATTACTTTTTTCTTCTTGGTTTTACTATCGGTTATTCGGATAATTGGGATTCTATGGAAACTCTATTCTTGGAATATACCTTTGTATTCAGAGAAAGAAAGGATTAATTAAGATTATTCCATTGAAAAATAAGATATTAGATTGATTGTCGCTATTGCGAAGTTCTCGCCATCTATGGAGCGAAAGCCTAATTTCTTGGCAAATGCTCCGCTTTTATCGTTGGCACACTCAATGCCGATATGATTAAAGCCGTATTTTCGGGCTACTTTTGTCAGAAATCTAAGAAAGTGTGTTCCGTGTCCTGTCCGTTCTTTACTAAAACCTAATCGGGCTATAATCAAGCAATCAGGGGGAAATCGGCTTTCAACTCTCCTGATACGCAAATACAAATCAATTCGGCTATTCCTACGGGTGGTAATAATGTTATCCATTGTTAGGCGTACAAGTGATTTGCGATACTTGAAACGCTCCATCAGGTAGCGGTCTATATCGGCTCTTAGTTCCTCATATTCAATCATCGTCTAATCCCTTTCTTCTTTTTCTTCTTGCGTTTGTGTGCCTGTAAATCTTCTGCTTGTGTAGCGTTGTAGTTATTACCATCTCCCAATGAGAAGATAGACAAAAGAGAATCACCGCCACTATTATTTTGCTGATTGAAAGTGGGTTTCTCATTTTGCTTGCTATCAAGATTACAAGAAATCATGTTTTCTTTTTCACTGGATTGGAATATGTCTTTTTTATTTTCGCCAGTAAAATATTGCTCCTGTAATTCAATTTGTTCGGAGATAGAACCGTTCTTTATGGTATTGGCATACTCAAATGATTCAGATAATTGGCGTTTGTAGTCGAATAACTTATCAAAGCCTTGTTCCACTTGTTGGAATAGATATACACGGTCAAAGCCACCTGTTACCGTCCCTTTCTTGGTATTCTTATGGTTGGTAAGTGGTGATAGCTTCTTTTTGTTGGTTTGGTCTTTACGGCTGACAATCAAATGGCAGTGCATATTCAGTTCATTATCGGAACGGCTACGGTCAAAATGTATCTTCCCGTAAAACTTTATATCCGCATCGGATAGTCCTTTGTTGAAGTTCTTGGCATATTCAGGAATAAACACTTCTCGAATATACCGCTTCATGGCTTCGGCTTTCTCCTGTTCGGTGTTACCCATTGCCCGAAGTTCACTTTCCGATGGGCTGACGTGGATAGCGAAAAACTTAGCATCCGTTTTCAACAGTTGCCCGACATTACTATCTATATCCTTAATGACTTTTGATTTGTAGATATTATCATCCGTCAGGTTGAAAAAGCCATCGGTATAGATACCCTGCTGCATCCGTTCCATATCTTCATGCTCCATGTATGAGGCTAATTGCCGACTGCTACCCGCATTGTTGTATGTCCCGATGGTGGGGCAAAATCTATGTGCATGGCTCTATGTGTTTATCAGGTTGGTAATTTCAGCCTTTAGGCTCTCTTTCCTTTTACTATCCATCACTCCACAAGACGATAACTCCGAATAGAGTTGTATGAGTTGAAACAGCTTCTTATAATCCCGTTGGTGTATCTGATACAAGGCGGCAAGTTGTTTTCCCTGTTGGTTGATTACATCGGCGTGCTTGCCAAACTGCTCACTTACCTTTTGCAATACGGCTGTTTGTTTCTCTCGACCAGATTCTAATTGAGAAAGAATAAGCGTTTCCAATGACTTGCCAATGGTATCAAACCGAACGGCAATAGAATTGGCGGTTCGTATCATCGGATTTAGTTGTTCTTCCTCGTAGTGTCGAATGAAGCGGATAATATCGTCCTGCCGTTTGTTTATCTTCGCCAGTTCCGATTTTACAGATTCGGGGGCTTCGGATGGGTTGATATGTGCCTTGTCTATATACCCGAACGCCAACTTTACAACTTCACTCTTTTTCAGTGAATAGCGTTTGCATATCTTCTCTACCAAAGCTGCCGTTTCCTTGTCTATGGAAATGGTGGTGAATATCGTTTTCCGACTGTTGTTTGGCATGGTAATTACTTTTTTATAGAAATATGAATAGATAAACATCTGATAATAAACATCTAAAAGAAAATGCTTATTACTGGTGTCATTACAGCGTGTTCTTATAACACGCTAAAGCCGAAGGCTTTGCCCCGCAGGGCAAGAGGGAAGAACAGGACTTGTCCAGTTCCCTCTTGCTCGATTTAGTGAAACGGGCTGAACCGGTAGGTGAAGCAGTTTCTGCTAAATCGGGGTGGTAGCACAGAGAAATAGCCCGAACATAGGATTCTTTCCTCTGCTGCTTTTTACTATCAAGGCTGATTTGTAAACTGATTAGCTTTTTCAAACTGTTTGTAGGTTTGAGAATCGGCATTCTCACGAACAAAAGCCCGGATGTCGATGGCTTTATAGTATGTTTTCCGTCCAATTTTAAAATAGGGAAGTTTACCTGTTGCCCGATAGCGTTGTAGGGTTCTGAAAGATGCTTTTAGTAGAAAGGCTAAATCCTGATTATCCAATAGCTTCTCATTTTCATCTAATACGGTGTCGGTATTGATAAGGGATTTCAGGTCTTGCCCGATCTCGGTGAGCTTTTTTGAAAGTGTTGCCATCCACTTCTCGAAGTTTTCGTTGTCTATATACATTTTGCTTCAATTTTAAGTTCAACATTATTATTATCAATCGATTGATGAAGCAAAGTTCAGCAAAACAAGGTTGCAGAAAAAGAGGAGTAGTTACCTACTCCCCGAAGAATGGTTTTCAAATTGCTGTAAATAAGCAATTTGCAGAATCATCTTTTCTAATCTTTATTGATTCTTGCGTTTACGGTCTTCTTTGGCAATCGCATTTCGCAAAGCATCTAATGTTTTGGTAAGGTTGTACGGCTTACGGATAAACACTTCATCAACTTTATCATAGATACTACCGAATTTAAGATTGAAAAGTTGCTCAAAGCCACGAGCTAAACAAGCCTCTGAAACAGGTTTTCCATTCTTTCCGATGATCTCTCCTTGAAGAAACAAACCAAGTACAATTTCAGCAATACCAATAATTCCCAAGTCCTTTGACTTAGGAATTACATACAGATCTGATTTGAACTCTGGAAGATCGGGCAAATTAAATTGTTCAGGATGGTTAATTTCCAGATTGAGTAATTCCAATTCTGTATCAATCAGGGATAATGCTTTGTGAATGTATCGATTTTTAAGCGCATTTTTCCCCCTGCCCGTACTGATACAACCCCTTAAAGGGGGCTATCTCAATACGGGTGAGATTCAGCATCCGAAAGACATGAGCATAATCTTCCGAATTGCTAATTGTTACTGTGTGCTTTACAAATTCCTCATAAGCATTTTGCATTTCTGTGTTAATAACTTCTTGTGAGGTGTCAGCCAGTAAGATGAAAAACCTCGTTCTCAATAAATCATTCATAGGCATAAAATTTAATTGTGAATAAATTATATATATATCAAAGCATTAGCTTTGTATGCTGAATGATTTCTTGTTTTGTTTGTAGTTCCTCTATTAATTAGAATGATTCAAGGGGTTTTCAGCCTTATTGGTCGCAATTCCAGAAATGTTAAATATCAATCTATATTTGTAGCTTCTTGCTTTTTACAAATATAATTAACCGACATGAGTTCTAAAATAGCGAAATATAGCTATATAGGAGAACTGCGACCTGAATCAATCTTTATTGGTATTTTTACTAGACAGCTTTTCATAATCTATCTTTCTCTATCGTAAGTAATTCATTTAGCTTCCCCTCTGCAATGTAAGGCAAACATTGGCGTATTTTATCAGTAGACCAATCCCACCATTTCAGCCTTAGTAGTTGTTGGATTGTCTCTGCATAAAAGCGTTTTCGTATTTCTTTGGCAGGAGTGCCGCCCACAATCGTATAGGGTGGGACATCTTTGGTCACTACGGCACGTGCGGCAATAATCGCTCCGTCACCGATATGAACGCCCGCCATTATCACAGCTTCGTAGCCGATCCAAACATCATTGCCGATTACAATATCCCCTTTGTTGTCCCATGCAGTAGTAATGTTCGACTTTTCCAACTCCCATTCCTCGTAGAATAAGGGGAAAGTATAGGTAGACAAAGATTTCAATGTATGATTCGCACAATTAAACAGAAACTTCGTGCCACAGGCAATGGAACAGAACTTGCCAATGATTAACTTCTCCCGGTGGATGGGGTAGTGATAAAGAACGTTGTTCGTTTCAAATAAAAGAGGATCGGCTACAAAATCATTGTAAATGGTATAGTCGCCAACTTCTATTTGCGGATCTTTAATCACAGCATTTAAATACACCGTTTGTTTATCTCCGGTGCATGGATATATTTTTGTCATCATAACTTGATACGTTTTAATAATGTTTACTTTTCAGATAAAAGATAGATTGCAGAGCCAGCAGAATCACAAACAGATATTCTGCTGTCAGATAGAGGGGTAAAGATGCTTCTATGCAGAAACACAACCAATAGAGATAGACTAAATACACACAGGTGGTTGTCACCTGAAACAGAAAGGTGATTTTTGTTTTTCCCGTTCCTCCAACCGCATTGAGATATACATAACCGGGCAGGGCAAATATGTAGTTCAGGAGCATCACCACGAAAGGAGCAAACGCTAATTCTATCAACAGCTCACTATCGGTATAGAAGCCCACAATCCAACGATTGCAGAGTAAAGCCACTCCGATCAATGGAATTCCCACCGCATAACCCAATTTAAGAACCTTGTGGCAAATCGGGAAAAGTTCATTTCTCGCTCCTGCTCCAATCGAATTGCTCACCAATGAACCTGTTGTGACGGCAAAGGAGTTGGCTATCACGAAAAAAAGAGCTGACACACTTCGGGTGATATTGGAAATAGCTAACTCCGTTTTCCCTAAATGCTCGATTGCCACGAAAAACAAAAACCACGGGGCTACGCTGATAAAAGCATGGAGCATACTCCATACGGATAGATTCAAGACTTTCAGAAGTAACCGTCCATCATAGATGGGCTTCAATCCGTATTTTTCTTTGTCTATCTTCGCTCCTGTGTAGATACAAAGTACAATCAAAGAACCCATTTCTGCTAAAGATGAAGCGATGGCTGCTCCCGAAATACCTAATCCCAGTGTGAATATCAAGATATAGTTCAGCGGGATATTAATCGCCACCGCAGTGACAGCCGACCATGACAAGGCTTTTGTATGCGTTATTCCGACAAAGAAAGACCGGATAGCCAGAAAAGGAAATGAGAATAGCAGCCCGAAACTGCGCCAATCCAAATACCGGACTACCGCCTGGTAAATCTCCGGTGAGGAAATTAGCCGTTTCAATAGATACGGAGAAACGGCATGAATCAGCAGACAAAGCACGATGGCTAATCCCGACAGAAAGAATAGCCCTTGAAAGAATGTCCGTCCTGTTTCCTTGTAATTCTGTTCCCCCGTTTCTTCGGGCAATCATCACTTGAAGTCCAATGCTGAACCCGAAGCCCAGCATATAGACCGCCAGATAATAAATTCCGGCAATAGCGGATGCGCCCAATTCCACCTCGCCTACGTGACCTAAAAAGACAGCATCCGTTATATTGATTAGCTGCTCCATTAAGATGCTCATCATCACCGGGAAGTTGATGAGCCATATTTGTTTATATGTATAATTCATTGCTCAACTGCAAAATAGCACGACACGACGCACTGCATAACCGCAGTCCACCCTCTCGTAATTTCGTAAATAAAAGGATATAAAATCTCTGTGGTAAATAAATCGTTATTTACCGGATAGCTGAATAGCTTTCTTGAATGGGGCTATTCGCAGGAGCGTAGCTATATACAGAGTTTCATAAGAAGTGAATACTATTTGTTAGTTGATATGTTGCAAAAATATGAAAAAACAAGAAACTTAACCTATTAATTCGTGAATTTCTTTTATGTGCAGGTGCAAATGATCTAAATATCCCTCTATCATTTCTTGTAGTGTGACTTTTGTTCCTTCAAAATCACACCAATAATTATCCAATTTTGTTTTGTCTACCGAATGAATCACCTGAATGATGTGCAGATTGTAGAACTTCCAAAGCTGAATTAAATGAGTCCAGTTGGCATTTTGATAATCTTGTAGAGCTATCCACAAATCGTTATCTTGACGATAGTCGGGGAAGAAAAGCAGGTCTTTGCTGTATTGCAATCGAACCATGCGTTGATGATTGTTGGATGCCGAATCAATCAAGTGACCGAGTATCTGCTTGATGGTGCGATTCTGTTTGTTCCGCCTATGTGTGATAACTTCTGTGGGCAAACTACTTAACAATTTTTCTTCTGTTTCGATAACCTGTGCAATACCATCGGTTATGTGGGTAAAATTATTTTCTTGCATAACTTTCTAATTTTAAATACTTCTGCAAAAGTAAGTTCTTTGCCTATCACTCACTTGTAAAAAACTGACTTTATACAAAGAGGGCTACGCACGACTATGCGATTTAATAACATTGAGCCTACAATCTTCGGAGAAGAATGTAGAATATGGAGAACGGGAAGATAGATATTGAGTTGGCGAACAACCCGAAAACTCTTTAAAGTCTTTTACCAAGTGGGAAGGATCGTAAAAGCCGCAAGAATAAGCTAAGTCTACGAATTCCATTCCCGGATTATTCTGCAACAGATACAATGCCCGTTGAAAACGAACTACCCGGTAGTATTCTTTAGGGCTCATTCCTACCTGATTGGTGAACACCCGCTTGAATTGCCTATATCCCAGACAAGCATTTTGGGCAAGCGTGTTCACTTCTATTTGTGGATGGTTGATTATTTGACAAATAGCGTACTGCGTCCTTTGGTAATTGTAATCTACATCAACCAATCGTTGCATGAAAAAGAGTTCAATCAGCCGGATGCAGGTTTCAATCTCTTGTTCGGTAGAAACATTCTGTTTCAGGTGATTTAATTCGATGTCTTCCAAATCTTCTACATTTATATAATGGTTGTAAAGCTCACTCATAGAACACCGGACAAATGGATTAAGCCCCAGAGGATGAAATATTACGGCAATCATATCAATGTTGCCTTCTGAAATCAAACTCCCATGCGTTGAGAACTGTCCCCTGATAAAATTCTTTGGCTGCAAGCCTTTTGATTGGATATTCAGATTCTCACCTCGATGGAAAACAAGGTGTACGCAACCCGATGGAATAGTCTGTACCATTACTGGCTCTACTTCATCGGTTTTTAGCACCCAATAGTATTTAATGTATTGGGAAAGTATAGGTGACGGATATAGAACTTTGCTTTCTCTCATCGCTATTTCGTTAATCTGCTGTGCGCATGGCGGTAAATATAGAGGTTAATCCCCGCATGACAATAGAGTAAGCCGAAAATTTAGATGAATGGCGTGTGCTTTGTTCCGCTATAAGTCAGCGTTAAACGGTGCATTGCTCTCGTTACTGCCACATATAGCATACTCCGGTCAATCTCTGAATGATAATTCTTATCATTCACCTGTGGGATAATAACCTCATCGAATTCCAAACCCTTTGCCATGTGTGCAGAGGTGATAATGATACCCTGTACAAAAGTAGAACTTTGGCTCGACAGGAAATGAATATCGGGAATTTGTAATTTATCTGCCAACTCACGGGCTTGCGATTCGGTTTTGCAGACAATCCCCAGTGATTTATAGGCGGATGCCTGATAGGTGGCTATTAATTCTTTAATGGAAGATAGCTCTTCTTTCTCATTATTAAATTGTAATACTTGCGGTTTCTCCCCATGCCGTGCCACGGGTTCAAGATCGGTATTTGTCCGTATTTGCTGTGCGAAATCAGTAATCTCAGAAGTAGAACGGTAACTTTTGCATAGCTTCATCACTTCGCCTGCGACAAGCGCTTTTCGAATCATCTCCGCAGTAGACGAGCCATAAGGATTGACCGACTGGCTGGCATCTCCCAACACCGTTTTCCGGCAAGGGAATAGCTTTTGCATCACCTTGTACTGGATGGGCGAGTAATCTTGCATTTCATCTACCAGCAAATGTTTGACACAATTCTTTGTACCACCCTCCAAAGCGATATGCAAATACGCCAATGGTGCTATGTCGGCATATTCAAGCGTACGGTTCTTCCGCATTTTAAACAGCTCCGGCTTACCCATCCATGCGAAGAAATCTTTATAGACTTGCAGGTCATTGTTTCCGGCAAACATTCGCTTCATCTCTTTTTTAAGGAAATTCCGTTCCGCAGTCGCCACCGTGAAAGCGTATTGCACTTTCAACCTATCGAGAATATAATCCGTCATTGCCTCGAACCGCTGGCGCATGGGATAGCGGTGGAAACGGTGGAATTGCTCTTCGATAAACGTAGCCGGGACGGTGATATGTTTCGTCAGCCTCACATCTTCCGCCCTGAAATAGTGGTTTTCGATGTGCAGAATGAAGCGATCCAGACTGGCGATGAAATCGAAAGAGGATTTATATTCGATTCGCTCGATAAAGTCCGGTGTTGGTTTTGTCAGTAGTTCATTCACCTGCTCAAAAAAACTAAGGTATTTGTATTTGTGATTCAGTACTTCGGAAAGTATCTGCTCCATGCTGGTTTCGGGTACGGTTTCTTCGCCCAATTCGGGCAGCACGTTAGAGATGTAATCGGCAAATACCTTGTTCGGAGAAATAATCAATATGTCTTTTGAAGAGATACTACCCTGAAAAGCATACAGCAAGTAGGCGATGCGGTGCAGGGCAATAGAAGTTTTACCCGAACCTGCTACCCCCTGAATGATGAGCGTCCGGGCTTCCTCATTACGGATAATTCGGTTCTGCTCCCGCTGGATGGTGGCGACAATGTTCTTCATTTTATCATCTGCATTAGCACTCAGTTCCTTTTGCAGAATATCATCGTGGACGGTCAGCGCACTTTCGATTATGAATTCCATCTTTCCAGCCCGAATCCGATATTGGCGTTTCAACGAAATATCGCCTTTTATCTCTCCCGATGGGGATTGATAAGATGCTTCACCCAGTTCGTGATCGTAGAACATACTTGAAATAGGTGCTCGCCAATCATAAATCACGGTTGTCCGGCTTTCTGTATCGTGAAAGGTATGAATGCCGATATAAACAGGGATTATCGGACGGTTTTCGCTCTTCTCTTGAAAGTCGATTCGCCCGAAGTAGGGAATATCCACTATTTTGGCAAGTCGTTGGCGTTTGTCAATTACACTTTCGCCTATGGCAAAATGATTCAGTATGCTTTCACGCATGGAGCGTATCTCATGCGGATCAATATCTTTATTACTCCAAAGGTAGTCTTTGTACTCCGCCAATGTATCTACATGGTCTTTCACGGACACATCTGTATGGCTGATTATCTGTTTCAGCCGGGCGATTATTTGCTGCAAATAGCTTGTTTCTTGCTTCTCTGTTTGATTGAACATCGTAGTAATTTATTGCTAAAGGATGAAAATAGAGTCAAAACGGTGCGCAAAATTACTGCAATCGGGTAGGATAGGAAATGGCTATTTATAGCTATATATCCATAAGTTTTGTATCTTTGCACGCTCAAAATGAACGATATGGATATTCTTGAACTTGCCCTACATAATCAGCAAACCGCTTGGAAGATACTGGAACATACCGGTATTACTCCGGCATGGGAACGTATTGGGGCAACCGTTCATTTGGTAGGCTCGCTCAAATCTGGTCTGTTGGCGAAGAGCCGGGATATAGACCTGCATATCTATACCGAAACACTGGATATTGCAGCCAGCTTTTCAGTGATGCAGGAACTTGCCGAACGGCTTTCTTTAAAGGAAATCCAATTTAAGAATCTGATTCAGACAGAAGAAGAGTGTATCGAATGGCACGTCCTCTACGAAGACGAGGACATGAACACGTGGAAGTTCGACATGATTCATATTCGCAAAGGCTCAAAATATGATGGTGTGGTTGAAAAAGTAACTGCTGCCATTACGAACCGACTTACCCCTGAAATCAAAAATACCATCCTTCAAATTAAATTCGACGTGCCGGACGGTGTACAGATTCCCGGCATAGAAATCTATCATGCCGTTTTCGTGGGTGGAGTTTGCGGTTACGAAGAACTGGAACAATGGAGAAAAACCAATCCGCTGACAAATAGCTTGGATTGGTTGCCGTAATCAATAGAGAATACCGAAACTTTCTGCCCGATTAAGGGCTTCGATCACATTATCAACATTCAATTTTGCCAATATATTCTTGCGGTGATTGTTCACCGTGTAAATACTAAGGTTCAGTTTATAAGCAATCTCCTTGCTTAAAAATCCCTGCCGGATTAGTAAGAGTATTTCCTTTTCCCGCTTGGTTAATTGTTGGTCTGCCGGAACAACTGCCGATGCAAGTATCTCACCCGTCTTCCGATTAATAACCGTCCGCTTGATTCGCTCCATAGGTGTTTGATCGGGCGAAATATCCATCACCCCCATAATCATCCATGCTTTTCCGTTCTTGTCTTTCTGAATTACTTGGTGGCGACTGATTACATTCACATATTCCTGCCGGGCATTCAGCATACGAATCTGGAATATCTGCTGATAATCATTCCTTTGTTCTTGTGGAAGTGAATAGATGAACTGCCCGTGTTCAATCTGGTGTTCGATGAGTTGCGCCCGGTCGTCCGGGTGAATCCGTTCCTCCAATAAATCCCCCTGCTTGTGAATCGTCTTTATCCATGTAGGGTTATATCCGAAGAGAGTAGCAAAATTATCGGATGCAAAATCGTACCGTTCTTTGAAAACATCTACCGTAAAGATGCAACTTTGGCTCATTTGTGAGAATGTCTGTATAGATGCTCTGCGTTCATTCCACAAATCATAGTCCACATCCAGCGGGCTGATCTGTTGTCTTGCCCATAATTCTTCGGGAGTTATCTTATTGGTAGTCATGTGGCAAAGATAAGTGATAAATCTTTTCGTATCTCTATTTCCATTTGACTTTCTAAGTAAATGCGTTCAAAAAAAGAATATCCTATGAGCATATTCCAAATGAATTGAGCCAGAGATAGACAGGATATACCACTTTCAGACAGTTTTGAAAACGGCTCTTGATTCTTCTTTCATTTGCCGATGAAAATAGAATCAACATGTTTTTTAAACCATTTAAAATTAGAAGTATGGAAGTAGTAACCATTGAAAAGAAAACCTTTTCGTATGCCTGCGAACGGTTCACCGAGTTTGCCAAACGAATAGAAAGTTTGTGCAGCACTCATACTCAGAAAGTAGAAAACTGGCTGGATAGTCAGGAAGTGTGCCTGTTATTAGGCTTTAGCAAACGAACACTGCAATATTACCGAAGTAGTGGACGGCTGGCTTATTCTCAAATTGGGAGCAAGATTTATTATAAGTCTTCCGATATTGAAAGAATTATTGCAGACAGTGAAACACAGAATCAATCACCCAAACAAACCACGTCTTATGAAAAGAACTAAAGAAGATTACCCGTCTTTCAACCTGTTTTCCATTGTCGGCACATGGGAAAGCGTTAATCTGAATCCTACGGTTATCATCTACCGGAATGATAAAGAGTATCTCTTATCTATTATATATGTATCGGAAACCACAAAACAGGCTTCACCCGCTACTTATGAAATACAGCAAGATGGTAGCCAGTATTTTATTGCCATTGCATCCAAACGGCTCTATGTAGATTATGATTCGGCAAAAGATATACTAGGCGCACAGGAGGAAGTGGAGTTCAACCCCACCCGTCTGGATTATGTAAATGAACGCCTGAACTTAATCTACTCTCTGCAACAGAAACATCACGTACAAACAATAGAGGAATTGATAGCTGTGCAA
>ENA-OQCB01000404-OQCB01000404.1-human-gut-metagenome-genome-assembly--contig:-NODE-404-length-20322-cov-5.596682_pt1 | contig 20322 bp, 18 predicted proteins | sample MGYA00242493_ERZ504568 | MGnify/ENA primary metagenome ERZ504568 (study PRJEB26092, sample SAMD00036229) | human gut metagenome | host: Homo sapiens | study: EMG produced TPA metagenomics assembly of...
ACTTCCTGGTTCCTGTGTAATCGGCGTAGATTTCGGTATGGCCGGAGTAATGATGGCCGGCCAGATTCATGGCTTCCTTGTTCAGCGCATTGGTCACCGTAGCGTCAATCTTGTGATCCATGGCCAGCCCGATGACTTTTTTTCACATACTGGAAGGCCGCGTTTCCGGCCATCGCGGAGACCTTCCCCCGCTGGAGCTTGTCCATATCAACCATACCCATGTGGCAGACGTCGATGGTACCGTACTCAAACAGCGCCTCACTCACATCCCCGATGGTATGTATTTTGAGCTTGCCGGAGAGGCCGGTTATCTTCAGCGCCTCCTCCATCACCGGGACATCGCCCACAACCAGCGGTTTGCAGCGCTCATAGACCGACGGATCCGATAATGCCTTTGCAGTAATCTCCGGGCCGATGCTGGCCGGATCTCCCATGGTAATTCCGATTATTTTCATAGATGCCATTCCCCTTTCCTGCACGGTTATTTGTTTTTATACTCCCCATAGTAGTTGTCAATAGTTTCCCTGATCCCCTCCACCGCGTCCTGGGGCAGGATGCCGAAGGGCTTGCGGCACGGTCCCACCGGCTGGCCGATCAGATTGGTCGCACACTTGACAACGGAGTTGGGATTGCCGTATTTGAAGCACTCACGGATCCTGGAAATGGCGTTCTGCGCTTCCCTGGCCTTCTCCATATCGCCTTTTAAATAGTTTTGGTAGATGTCCACCATGACGGTGGGAAGGATGTTGGCGATGGCTGTAATGCCGCCCTTGCCGCCTGCTAAAAGAGTCCACAGGATCAGAGCGTCGTTGCCGGAGAGAACCGAAAAGTCCATGCCCTCCGTTTCCTGGATATACTGCAGTATATTGTTAAAATTGCCGCTGGAATCCTTCACTCCGGCAATGTTGGCGAACTCACCCGCCAGGCGCTTTACAGTGGCCGGTGCCAGGGAGGCGCCTGTTCTCGCCGGAATGTTGTACATCACCACCGGAAGGTCCACCGAACCTGCCACCTGGGCGTAGTGCTGATACAGCTCCTCCTGGCTGATCGCCGCGAAGTAGGGCGTGATTACCGAGAGTACATCCACGCCGATTTCCCGGGCCTTTCTGGACAAAGCCACCGTCTCCTCCGTGCTGATACAGCCGGTGCCGGCGTACACCGGAACGCGGCCCTTTACCTCGTCCACAAAAATCTCCATCACACGGATCTTCTCCTCCATGGACATGATGTAAAACTCGCCGTTGGTCCCCAGACAGAACACTGCGTCCACGCCTGCGGCGATCTGCCGGTTGATCTGTCTGCGCTGCTCCGCCTCATTGATACTGCCGTCCTCATGCATGGCGGTCTGCATTGCCGCGATAATTCCCTTGATCTCAGTCACTTTCTACTCCTCCTTCAACACTTTTAAATAAATGGCGCGAATGTCCTCCAGACTCAGCTTCTTCCTGTTGTTCACCAGCAGTCTCTGCTGTTTACTGCCTGCATCCACCAGTAAATCCAGGTCCGCCATTTTCACACCAAAGGCATTTAAATGGATGGGAATCTCCGTGTTCTCAACGATTGCGGCGATCCGCCCGATCATGTAATCCGCCTTCTCCTCTGTTCCAAGAGCCGCGCGCTCCGGATATACCGCGTCGCAGAGTACCCCCAGCCGGCCGGCGCAGGCGTCCTTATTGAACGCCATCACATGGGCGAACAGGATTGCGTTGGACACGCCGTGGGGGATATGGTATTTTCCGCCCAGGGGATAGCTTAAGGCGTGGACCGCGGTTGTGCCGCTGCCGGTAATGGCCACTCCGCCGTAAAAGGCGCCCAGCATCATGTTGCTTCTGGCCTCCATGTCACCGGGATTTCTGTACGCCTCCTCAATATTCCTGAAGATCAGCTTTGCGCCTGCCGCCGCGTACGTGTCGCTTAAGGGAGTCGCTTTCTTTGAGGTGAAGCACTCCACCACATGGGCCAGGGCATCCACGCCTGTAGCTGCCACGATGGAGGCCGGAAGGCCCGCGATCATCTGTGCGTCCAGGATTACGTAATCCGGTATCATCTCCGCATTCACAATGCCCTTTTTGGACTGTTCCTCCGGGATCGCTACGATGGCATTACAGGTTGCCTCGGAGCCGGTCCCGCAGGTGGTAGGTATCATGATGGTTTTCATCTGCTTTGACGCCAACAGCGGATCCGTCAGAAGGTCCGTCACAGTGCAGGAGGAGCCTTTTAACAGGGAGCAGAGCTTGGCCGCGTCCATGACGCTGCCGCCGCCGATAGCGATGATGATGTCTCCATCCTCCCGGTTCATCTGCTCCACAACCTTCTCCACATCGGTGTAAGCGGGTTCCGGATTCAGCCCGTCGAACACCTTGTATTCCACGCCTGTACGCTCCAGCACGGCCGTCAGCTTATCCAAAAGCCCGGCTCCGGCCACTCCCTTATCAGTAAATACCAGAGCCTTCTTTGACGACTCCTGCTTTAAAATCGTCCCAATTTCCTCGATACTTCCCACACCCGCATACACGCAGGATGGAATTTTAATCTGATATCCCATTTTCTTCGCCTTTCACTCTATTTTCCTTTTAATTCTTCCGTTAACTCCGACAGCAGGTTCTCTTCCCCGAAACCGCCGGATTTGGTGATGATGTGATGTTCCCGGCCGCAGTAGTACAGCCTTTGTCAGCACGCAGCCCGGCCGGACCTGCCGGATCGGCTGCAGCTCCCACTGCCGGATCTCCTTCATAAATCCCAGAAGCGTATCTCCCCCTGTCACCAGTATAACGGCATGGAGCCCGCAATCCAGCATATTCTTCAAATAATGCCAACGTTTCCGGGATTCTGCTGCGCACCTGTCCGGTGTCCATGCCCAATTCCCTGGCGTACTCCAGAGTGTTCCGCTCGCTCTCACGGTCATTGGTGTCCAGAATCACGCAGTCATTTTCACTGCTCTCCTGTGTCATCCGGCGTGTCAGGCCGGCTCCCTGCTCCGACCTCCAGAACTCCGGATTCAGCTTTTCCTCAGCCGCCATGTAGATTCGCGGATATCCCACCCGCTCTCCCCAGTCAAGCTGCCTCCTGGTAATCGGATTCACGCTGCCGCAGATCACAAACAATCTGCGCTCCAGCGCCGCCGTCTCCGGCTCCTGGCGCTTCAGGCCCAGAAGATCAGGCAGAATCGCCGCAAACCCCGCACATCCCGCCATCAGGCGGTTCTGCCCTGTTACGGTTAAATCCGCTCCAATTCTCCTGATATCCGCCTCGGTTGTTGCGTCGTACACCACGATTCCCGCTTGCCCCGGGCCCGGCCGCGCCTCGCCGTGAGTCTCAATGACAGGAATTTCGCTTTGCAGGCGGATAATATCCTTCACCGAATCCTTGGTGACCGGCTCAAAGGGATCCCGGCCAAACACGCTCTTGCTGACCGGCACTCCGTCGATATACTGTCTGCCGCCTCTGGTAATCCGATTCATCTGCGGCAAGGCGGGGACAAAACTTAGGAATGGTTCACCGGCCGCGCGGTAGGCGGCCTCCAGCTCACTGCCAATGTTTCCCCGAAGCGCTGAATCCGTTTTCTTGTAAATATAGGGAATTCCCGCCTCCCTGGCGTCCTTTGCAACTGCGAACACCTTGCGGTACGCCTGGTCCGGGGACACATGTCTGGTCTCTGCGTCAATGACCAGCACCGTGGTCTCCCCGGACCTGATCCCTTCCTCCCAGCTTCTGTCATGGTCCAGGCTGACAATCACTCTGGTTCCGATCCCTCTCTCCGCGAAATGAACCCCCGCGTCCAGAGCGCCTGTGAAATCATCCGCGATGATCATCAATTCAGTCACTGTTTCACCTCCTGCTGTCTTTTATGTTTCAATTTGGGACACTTTATTTAATCGCTTTCTGTAGTTATAGGATATCGCTTTTCGCAAAAGGTTTCAAATAAAAACAGTTTATTTTTGTTCTTATTTGAAACATTATTGTATATATTTTCTCTTTATGGTACTATATTTTCATAATGAAACAATTTAAATCGTCATTTGGGAAAGGGGAACATGTTTATGGAAAGAAAATATCGGATACTGGGAATTGCGCCCTATGAGAATTTAAAAAACGCCATGGTCACAGAGGCGGCAAAATACGAAGATATAGAAATGGTTGTCTACACGGGAAACCTGGAGGACGGGGCCCAGCTGGCCCTGCAGCATATGAACGAGGGCTTTGATATCCTGATCTCCCGGGGCGGGACCGCTGAGCTGATCCGGAAAATCGCTTCCATACCCGTCATTGAGATCACTCTGTCCATCAATGACATCCTGCGCGCGATCCTGCTGGTGGGAAACCTGACGGAGGCATACGCCGTGGTGGGTTACCCCACTGTCACTCAGCCGGCCCATGTGCTCTGCGAGATGATGAATTATCGCATGAACATCATTACCATCCACAGCCCGGACGAACTGGACCCTGTCTTAAAAGAGCTCAAGGCCGGAGGCTGCAATTTTATCCTGTGCGATGTGATCACCGAGATGATGGCACGGGAAGCGGGGGTGGAGCCCATCCTGATCCTGTCCGGGCCGGAAAGCATCGATATCGCCATTGATTATTCCATCAATATGTGCCGGGTGTTGGCAGAGACAAAAGCCCGCGGCCGCCTGTTCACCAGGGCCCTGGATATGCAGGGCATGAAAACAGTCATCATGAAACAGGACGGCTCTATCCTGTTTTCCACCTACAATGAGAAAAATATCTCGTCCGTCACCGGATATTTAAAAAAGCTGGCTGAGTCCCCTCACTCCATGTCGGCCAAAGCCTTTCACATGATTGAAAATAGGCTCTATTCCATCTCGGCAGAGGAAACCACGTTCCTGGAGGAACCCTGCTATATCTTCTGCCTGGAGCAGAATCCGTTTCCGGTGGGCGGAAGCAAGCACGGTATCCGCTTTTCCACCTGTACAGAAGTCTCCGTCATGTATTCCAGCAGCTTTTATTCCCTGACCTCCAGCGCAAGGCTGATGGAAGAGAAAATCCGCATGATCAACCAGACCACGCTTCCGGTGATGATTCTGGGTGAGCGTGGCTCCGGAAAAAACCAGCTGGCCGCCAAACTCTATCTGGAGAGCTCCATGCAGAGATATCCTTATATCACCATCGACTGCCAGGTGCTTAACGAGCGGACGTGGAACTATATCATCAGCAATTACAATTCGCCCCTCAACGACAAGAACAACACCATTTTTATCAGCAACCTCCAGGCACTGTCCAGACATCAGCAGGAGCAGCTGCTGTCCTTTCTGGTGGATACAAATGCCCACAAGCGGAATAGAATTATTCTCTCCTGCTCCCAAACACTGGATCGGGACCTGCCGGATCCGTCCAGAAACTTTATCGACTATCTGCCCTGCACCACCGTCTACATGCCGCCGCTTCGGGAACTGACCGACGATATTCAGGGTTCCTCCAACCTGTATCTGAACGCCATGAATGTGGAGATGTCCAAACAGATCGTAGGGTTTACCCCCGAGGCTCTGGCCCTGCTCATGAGCTACCGGTGGCCGGACAATTTCATGCAGTTAAAGCGGGTATTGGCGGAGCTGGTCATGCTCACTTCCACCGCTTACATTCAGCGTGACACGGTGTTTTGAGGTCATCGAGAAGGAGAAGCGGCAGTATGTGCCCACCACCGCCGACCTGTTTGACTACAACCGGCCTCTTGGCGAAATGACCCGGGAAATTGTAAAGGTTGTCCTCTCTCAATGCGGCGGCAACCAGACACTGGCTGCCAAAAGACTTGGCATTGGACGGACAACCCTGTGGAGATATTTAAATGAAACCGATTAATCCGGCAGATATTCAATTTGCCTGCTGCCTGCAGGCCGGCGAAAATGCCGCAGAAACTCCCAGGCAGCCCGGCTCTGCTCACAGATCGCCCCGTGGGGCATATTCTTCATCACGGTGTATCCCACCCGCGGCAGCCCGTCCCGTCCACAGTAGACCAGAGTTCTGAACCGCTCCCCCTGGGCATATCCGCGGGCGGAGGTGTAATAGTTCTCACCGGTGCGGATTTCATCGGGCGCAAAGCGGGTGGTAAAACCGGCACCGGCCCGCGCCTGGCAGCCATTGACCTCCAGCATGACCTCCAGCTGTTCGTCCACATCCGTGCCCGCTGCGGGGTCATTGTCCCCCACGCACACCCAGTAGGGCAGCTCATACCCGGAGCGAAGCAGTCCCGGCGAGACAGGGCTGTCCGCCACCAGTCCTGGCGCGTCAACAGGGGCGTTGCTGGGGGCAATGGCTGCAAACAGTTCGGGAAAAGCGGTCCCCACCTCCCTTGTGATGGCGCCACCGTTGGAGAATCCGGTCAGATATACCCTGGTACGGTCCAGGCCGTAATCCGCGCAAAGCCGGTCAATCATGGCTCCAAAGACCTGTCCGTCCCGCTCCAGCTGCCAGATGTTTCCCGGGGAATCCGGGCACACCAGGACAAAGGCCTGAGTCTCGTCCGCCAGCACGTCCCATCCGTTCTTTTCAGCGAAGAGCCACACCGGCTCCCCTCTGCCATGGACACTGAACAGAATCGGCAGCCCTTTCACCCTGTCCGCCGGACAGCCGTCAGGGAAATGGAGGGAACAGGCATATTCCAGACAGCCCACTGTGACCGAATGGTGGACAAACCGTGGGGTCTGGTAAAATCCGCTGCGCCCCAGATGCAAGCCCAAAGTCCCGTCCGGCCCGTCCTTCCACCGTATGGTGTGCTCAAAATATTCTTCGAGAATGGTGTGGGCCAGGGATAGGCCGGTGATCCCGGTCTCCTTTGACAGCAGCAGACGCTGAGCCGGGTTGGCCTCATTCTCATAGCAGCTGGCCTTCAGCGCTCCCATGGATACCTGTCCGGGCAGCCGGCCAAGGCCGCCCGATCTTCCGAAATATTCCAGAGCCTGCCGGGCAGCCGTCTCGGGTGCGCCGATCAGCCAGAGGCTGCTGGGAATCTGATCGTTGCGTTTCGCGTAGTCACTGCTCACATGGCGCACCAGCCAGTGGCTGGAGGGAAACGCCCCGGCCGAATAGTCATCCGGTGCTCCCCCGATCAGAGCAGCCGCGGCAAAGCGGTTCGGTTCCGCCACCGCACAATTTCCGGCAAAAACCGCCCCGTCCTCATACCCAACCAGGTAGAGCATGGTCTCCCAGCACCAGAGCTTTCCTTCCCGGCCAAACAGACTCCTGCCGTTGCGGCTCCCCACCTGACCGCGAACCCGGTCATAAATTGAGCCAGGCAGGGAATGGGACTGTGCGTTCCATCCCTCCGGAGCCAGAGGGAGAATCAGCACCGCCCCATCGTATTCGGACAACGCCTGCCAGCCTGACTTCCGGGCAAACTGCTCCGCCAGGGACAAGTCCGCCGCCATCTCCCCGGGTGCGAAGACGAAAATTGTTTTGGCCGGGTCATAGCAGGCCCTGGTGGACACATACATGTAAAATCCGTTGGCCTCTTTCATGGTTTCCCCCTCCTGTCACAGCCTTTTTTTCAAAAAATTGTAGGCAAACTGGTCGATCTCCTCCCCCAGGGAGGGACCGTGCCCGCCGCCGGAGCAGGCCACAAAGGTGGCGTCCGCTCCCGCCTTCACCAAGGCGTGGTACAGAATCTCGCTCTGATCCGGGTCCACAATGGTATCGCAGCCGCCCTGGAAGATCGCCACCGGCGGACAGTCCGCGCCGGCGTAGGTAACCGGGCTGCACTTCCTAGTCAGCTCGATAAAATGCCAGTCCGGGTCCCCGGGATCATTGCGCTCCAGAACCTGGTTTAAGGTAAAAAGGCTCCGCCCCGGGCCGGTGTAGCCCACGATCAGAGCCGGGATGATGCCGGCGTTGTCGTTGCCCACGTTCTCGATCTCCGTCCCGATCAGATCTTTTGGAGGGCCGGACAGGGCGGCTGCGCTGGTGCGGATACTCTGACACAGATCCGCGGGCGCATAGAAGATGGCCGCAGCCTTGATGGAGCTGTCGTACTCCAGGTTGCCGCCCACCTCCCCCTCCAGCTCCCTGCAGTTTGCGCTGAGGGCCAGCATGGAAGCCAGGCAGCCCCCGGCGGAATTGCCCAGGGCGCCGATGCGGTCTGGATCGATGTTGTACTTCTCCCCGTTGGCCTTCAGAAAGCGGACCACGCCCTTGACATCATGAATGCAGGCAGGAAAAATGGACTGGCTCACCAGCCGGTAGTCTGGGCAGACCACCGTGTAGCCCTCCTTTGTCAAGCGCACCAGATCCCGGCAATAGACAGCCTTCTGGGTAACCTGTTTGTACTCACCCCATAGAAAACCGCCGCCGAAAATATAGATGATGCAGGGCCCCGGGGTGTTCTGTTCAGGTGACTGATAAATATCCAGTTTGAGGGTATAAGCCTGCCCGTTATCCAGCGTAACCCTGGCGTATGGCACATCTTCAAAGCGCGGCCGCTCCTCAGGCGGACACAGGGGTTTTACTTTTGGCGGAACATACATATTAAGACCTCCCATTTAAAATATCTACTATTTTATAAAGAATGGGCGTCAAAGACAACTGAGTCTTATCCATATTTCGTTCCAAAACAAAACGTTTTTCACCAATGATTCAGTTTTTATGCTTATACCCGCATGTTTGTTTTTAAACGAAACAATCCATAGCGATATGACGCAGCATCCTGCACGCATAATGCATCCGCATACTGGTGTACAGGCGCACGGGGTGGTCTGTATGTGTCTCTGAAGCAGGCTGCACAGATATATATATCCGTAACCCCTACCGCGCTGGCCGTCCGGTGGACCGTTATCTTTTTTTTGCGCTGTTTATGCTTTTCCCGTCATATGAAGGTAACGGATTGCATTCTGGTGGGTTGGCTCCAGTCCGATTGCATTAACAAAGGCCTTTGCAGCAGCATCCATGTTCCCCAGCCCAAGATTGGCAAGTCCTATCAGGTAATAACAGTGCGCCTGATTCCGTTTATTCAGGTCATCATCAAAAATCAGGAAGTCCGGAAGCGATACCGCAAAATAACTTACCCGCATTACATCAAAGATATGCTGCTCTCCATAGTCCAGAAGCTTGTTAAACCTTGCCTTTGCCTCTACCGGCCGGTTCAGTTTTTCCCTGGCCAGTCCCTGATAGTAGATCATATCAGCCGGCTGGTCATTGTAATACATCATTCCAGCCGGTTCATCCGTACCGACGCTGGCTTTTTCAAAATACGCTTCTGCCGCTGTCTGATCGCCCCGGCGTTCTTTTATGACACCCAGATAATAGTTTACATGATTATCCTTACATCCTTCCAGCTTGCCTTCCCCAAGGTTCTCCGGATAGCACAAAGCCTTCTTCAGAAATTCTTCCGCCTCATCAAGGTCACCTCGTTCCATGGCTGACCGCGCCAGTTCTACCAGCGACACGGTATACTGGGCTGTTACCTTTCCTTCTCCTCCCTCCCATGGATGGAAACGGTTAGCCATAATAAACTCATAGGCATCCCCATAACGTTCTGAAAGATTCAGGAGGGTGGCATACTCAATCATCAGGTCATCCCGCTGCATGAACACATCCCTGGCCATATCATAGTGTTTCAGCCGCTCTGCCACCGGCATCCCCAGCTTCTTATACAGCTGGTCCAGTTCCAGGAAAACCCGCGCATCGCCGGGATTCAGCTCATATGCCCGCTCCATGGCCTGCTTTGCCTGATCCGGGTCATGTCTCTTGTTATAATACGCCAGGGACAGATTCCTCCAGGTAATTGCAAAGTCCGGGTTTAACTCAGCAGAACGCTCCCAATACCCTATGGCTGTGTCGTACTGCATTTTATCGTAGTACAGGTTGCCCAGATAGTAGTATGCATTGGCATCCTCACATTTTTCCCTGACCACGTATTCCAGGACCAGAATATCCTCCAGCTTATTGGGGAAACAGTAATCCGTGCTGCACTGTGAGGCCTGCAACAAAGTATAGGATGTATCTTTTCCCATCTTCCCCAGATAGTATGCCTTGTAGTAAAACAGCATGGGCCATGCCTCGTCGCATTGGGACAGAACCGCAACAGCCTCCTCATAAGCTCCGAACTCTGCATAATCGCGGGCCGTCATCAGATAGTTTTCATGGAAATTCCTGGCCAGGGTGTTGAACTCCTTAAGAAGGCTTTCCTTCTGCCTCCCGTCCACATAGGAACGCTCCATCCTGGATACATAATCAAAGGGATCCACGGCAAGATTCTCTTCGATCTCCCTGGCCGCCTGCTCTGTCTTTCCCATTTTCCTGAACAGATAGGCCCTAAGCCCACGCGCCTTCACATTGTGGGAGTTTTTCACCAGCCCTTTATCCACCATTTGCATCGCTTCCTCATAGTTACCGCGCCCTGCTTCAATGCAGGCCAGATAATAGAAGCTCATCTCCTGCTGCTCATTGGACCAGGTGGCCTTGTATAATGCATCAAACGCATCCTCTGTCCGGCTCTGATAGAGCAGAGTCAGGCCCAGATTATAATATGGCTCTGATTGATAAGGGTTCGGGTTTTTCCAGGTAGCCCGCCTGATTGCCTTACGGAAATATTTCTCCGCCTCTTTAAAACAGCCCCGGCGCAGCAACAGGCTGCCATAAGCATTGTTGGTTCTTAAATCCCCCGGGTCGCGCTTTAACGCCTCAAGATAGTATGGGTCCGGACGGTAGGTGGCATGGCGGTACTGTTCAATATGCTGCCCGGTCAGGTACAGTTCCTCCACCGTCATGATTTCCTCCGGGGCTTTGGAAGCCTCGGCAGGCTCCGGCAGCTTTGGAATCTCTTTTTTCAGCGGACGGTACGCCACCAGTTCCTTCTCTCCATCCAGTACCCGCAGCGTCAGCCCGGTCTCATCCTCCACCTGTGTGTGGATGACGGTCTCAAAGGTTTTTACCGGAGATAGTTTTGTTGTCTCATCCAGCAGGATCTCATTGCCATAAGTAAGAAGGACGCGTGCCTGCGGATACTCCTGTGTCCCATACGCAACTACCCTGATTCCCTCCTTTTCTACGTCCAGATTAATGACCGCATGGATAGACGCATTCTTCACCGCGCCCACTGCCTTGTACGGCATAAAATACTGGGTAAAGGTCTTCTCCTCCATGGGCTTAAGCCATGTAAAGTCCGGCTGGTTGTCCGTATATACGCCTGTCATCAGCTCTATGTAAGGTCCGTCCTCGTCTGTCAGGTTCCGGTCCCATGCCTTTCCGAAATCCCCGCATCCCCAGGTCCACTGCTTCTTTCCCGGTGAGATATGATGGTCCGCAACATGGAGGATACCGGCCTGTTTCTGATAATCATAACCGCCTACAAAGTTAAACTCACTTTTTTCCGCCATATACGAAGTCGGTACCGGGATGTTTTTATATCGGGAAATGTCCACGCCTTCACTGTAATCGTGCTTATAATATTCCCCTGTGGCGATTGGGAACCTGGATACATCCCGCTTGCCGTGGTCCATCACCGCATGGACATCCGGCGGGAAGACGGACTGGGTATGGTCATTGACCGGCACTGCCGGGTTGGCCCACCAGAGGAATGTCTGCGGAGTCGCGGTCCTGTTATATAACTGGCCCCGGATTTCGATATATGCCTTCCCGGGATACAGGGTAAAGCTGGCCTCTCCCTTTGTCCCATACATCTGGTCCACATCACAGATCCGGCATGTTTTGGAACCATCTCCATTCTCTATGAGCATATAGTCCACAGGTGAAAATGTGGTCGGCCTGTGATGCTGCGGCCAGTTAAACTCAATGCCTCCGCTGATCCATGGTCCGCAAAGCCCCACCAGGGCAGGTTTGATGACATGGTTATAATACACAAAATCATACTGGTTGGTCTTATCATACGCCCTTTGTATCCTGCCCCCCAGTTCCGGCAGTACCATCACCTTCAGGTATTCATTTTCCAGCCATACCGCCTGATACACCTTATCCTTTTTCTCATCACTGATTTTCTCAATGGTGGGATAGGGATAGATTTTACCCGAGCTTCCCTGATACACACGGCTTTCCAGGAACATGGGATTCTTATCCGCCTCTCCCGCCTCATATGTAGGAATCACAATGGACTCTTCCCAGATTTTTACTGCATCCATGCCAAATACCTCCTGTCATTATTATCAATGTTTTTTCTTTTTACTTCTTGCCTATACTATATCCGATAATCCTCGCATTTTCATTATATATGTTTGCCATAGAGTTTTGAAAAATTGCTCTTATGGCTTGACTTCCTGTTTTTACCTGCCATATAATAAAGGCAACATTGGCGTCATATGGAAAGGAGGGATTTTATGTTATCTACCGAACAGGGTGTGATTCCCGGCTCTGATTTTTATATCCATACTCCAAGCGCGCAGGCCTCTGCCATGTTCCTGTATCCCGTCAGCACAGGTTATTTCCGCTATCTCCCCGGATACTGTCTCCGGCGGTCTTCCTATGACAGCTTTCTGATTATGTACATGCAGAAGGGAAGCTGTGAAATCGAGACTGGAGGGCGGATCTGTCATGCCGGGCCGGACCAGATTGTCCTGCTGGACTGCTATGAACCTCACTGCTACTATACCACCACTGGATGGGATGCAGAATGGCTGCATTTTGACGGTTCCAATGCCCGCAGCTATTTTAAAGCAATCATGGACAGCAGGAATCCTGTGATCAATCTCCATGATACGTACCGTTTTGAGAAATATCTTCACAAGATCTATATCAGCTTCAAAGACCACATTTCCATCAAGGAAGCTTTGCTGAATAATTATATTGTAAACATCCTTACGGAACTGCTGATTGGTCGCGATATGGAACATTCTGTCAATGTTTCCGCCAACATTATCGAAGATACGGTGGCCTATATCAATGAGCATCTGGCCGGCCCGCTGACGCTGGAGGAGCTGGCCTCCCAGGCCTCCTTAAGCCCCTTTTATTTCAGCAGGCTGTTTAAGAAGGAAACCGGTTTTACCCCGCACGGATATGTCATCACCGCCCGTGTGAACAACGCAAAATTCCTGCTGAAATCCTCCAACGCCACCATTAAGGAGATCTGCTTCGGAACAGGATTTACCAGCGAAAGCAGCTTCTGCACCACCTTCAAGAAGATAACCGGAAGCACCCCATCCGAATACCGGGAACGTATCTGCCAATAGCACAGGAAGCAGTCCGCTTTGGACTGCTTCCTGTGCTCTATCATAGAATCCGCATTACCATTATTCTGCTGCTTTTCCCATCACTTCCCTGTAACTCTCCGGAGTTACGACAATCGCGTCCACGGCTGTTTCAAGTGGGACTTCCTTTCCTCCAATTACCTCATACAGGACTTCAACGGAGCCTTTACCCACGGAATCGGAAGAGAAGTAGGTGGCTGCTTTCATGCAGGTGCCCTCAGCCCCTTTACCGTTCCACTCATCCTTTGCCATGTACGCTCCCAGACCAACGACGCAGGCGTCTCCATCCAGGCCAGCGCTTTCCAGTGCCCGGACCGCTCCAATGGTTCCCTCTTCATTGGCCCCGGTTACCAGCCACTTTTTAATCTCCGGATGCGCTGTAATAACCGATGTTGCCGCTACGTTTCCTTTGTCCGTGGTTCCGTCATAGTCAGCCCTAAAGATACGCTCTGCCGGGAAGTCCGGGCAGTTTGCGGTAAAATTGTCATACTCTCCTTCCGCACGGGGTACGCAGGAAGATACCGTATCCATGGTCAGAAGCAGAAGGCCGCACTGTTCATCCTCCACCAGGTTATTATCTTTTGCATAAGCTGCCAGCCAGTCTCCGTTGGCCTGGCCGATGACATAGGCATTAATGCCCACCCATGGCGCCAGCTTGTCACCCGCGTCATTTTGAAGCGCGTCATCACATGCAACCACAGGAATCCCCGCCTCTTTGCATTTATCCACTACCACCTGGGACATGGTCTGGTCCGGAATGCAAGTGACTATCCCTTTGGCCTGGTTGGCTACCGCATTGTCAATTGCTTTCAGATATTCCTCCGGGTTCATTTTCGCATCCACATAAATGAACTCGTCCCCACGTTGTTCCACAACCTTCTTTGCGGCCTCGCCTTCATCAATAAACCAGGTCTGGTCGCCTGCTTTATAGATACCATAAATCACGCCTTTAGCAGAAGCGTCCCCGCTCCCTGCGTTATCCGCCTGTGACGCCGTGGCTGCTGCCTGGGTTGCCGGTTCGTCATCAAATCCGCTGCATCCGGTCAACGCGACCGCCACTGCTGCTGCCATTACTACCCCTAATACTTTCTTCATGTTCATAACCTCCTGATTTTATTGTTATATTTCTTCTATTTCAAAGGGACCTTACAGGTTCTTCATGGAAGCTGCCAGCAGTTCCTTTTCCCTTCTCTGTTTACGAATATAGTCGGTTGTCAGTGCGAAGAGCAGCAGACCGCCCTTTGCCACATACTGCCAGAACGTGGGTACATTGACCATCGTAAGGCCGGTGTTGAAAGCCTGAATCAGGATAATACCCAGAATCGTACCGCCCATATCACCCACGCCGCCTACAAAGGAAACGCCGCCCAGAATAACCGCCGTAATGGCGTCAAATTCCAGATTGACATTAGCGGCCGGCTGCCCGGAATTCATACGGGCCGCAAAAATGATACCGCCGATGGAACAGAGGATGCCCATCATGATATAGCAGGTGGTGATAATGCGTTTGGGATTCAGACCCGCAAGCCTCGCCGCGTCCATGCTGCCGCCGATGGCGTAAACACTTCTGCCGAATTTAGTTCTGGCCAGGATGATACCGAATATCACGATGCAGAGTACCATGATCCACACAGACAAAGGTATATTGGCAATCCGTGCTTTGCCCAGTATGAGAAAACTCCGGCTGCTGATGGAAATCGGTTTCCCGCCGCAGATGATATAAGCAAATCCTCTGACAATGGACTGGGTAACAAGGGTCGCAATGAACGCCTCAAGATGGATCCGGTTAACCATAAACGCATTGAAGCATCCAATCATAATTCCGCAGGCAATAGTCAGGAGAACGGCAAGGCCAAAGGAAAATCCCTTACCTACCAGAAGCGCGGCCATGACGCCTGAAAATGCCGCAAGTGAGCCGGGAGACAAATCGTTCTGGCCCGCGATAATCAGATATGTATGCCCGATGGCCACCAGGCCCACCAGAGATGCCGCAATCAGAATGTTTATCATGTTGGTAACACTAAAAAAGTTCTTATTCAATATCGTAAACAGTGTAAACACCACTGCAATTGCCGCCAGAAGCACCAGCTTGTCTCCGCTGATACGCAGTGCGCCCTTCTTATTTGTACTCATGATTCCTGTACCTCCCCAATCATTCCAAGACTTAATAACCTGCTTTCCGTTGCCTCTTCCCTGGAAACCTCCCCTACTATCTTCCGTCCTTTCATGACAATAATCCGGTCCGAAAGGCCGATCACCTCAGGAAGCTCCGAGGATATCAGTATCACGCCCAGACCCTGCTTTGCAAATTCACAGATCATCTGGTAAAATTCAGATTTCGCCCCCACGTCAATCCCCTTTGTAGGCTCATCCAGAATCAGGACCTTCGGATTGGTGCTGATCCAGCGCGCCACAATGCATTTCTGCTGGTTGCCTCCGGACAGTTCCACGATTTTCTTGTCCGGGGACGGGGTTTTAATCTTAAAATTGCGGATGCCATCCCCGGCCACCTTTTCTTCCTTTTTGCGGCTGACAAATCCAAACCGGTTGGAGTTTTTATCCAGCAGGGAAATATTGATATTGTCACTGATACTTAAGTTGGCAAGTATACCCTGAAGCTTTCTGTCCTCCGGCACCAGCACGATGCCGTGTTCCATGGCCTCATGGGGCGATCGGTTGTGTATCTTTTTTCCTTCCAGGCAGACTTCCCCGGTCTTCATGGCATCCGCCCCGATGATTGCACGCATCAGCTCCGTCCGCCCGGCGCCCACCAGTCCTGAAAATCCCAGTACCTCTCCTTTTCTTAAGACAAAGGAATTCTCCAGTACATAATCAGAAGAAACTCCTTTTACCTCCAAAAGCACATCGCCGATGGTCTTGTCCCGGTCCAAGTCCTTGTATATGTCTCCAAGGCTGCGCCCCACCATCATGTGAATCATATCCGCCTCCGGAACCACGCCGGTCTTCACCGTATCCACATAACGGCCATCCTTAAAAATCGCCACCTTGTCCGTAATCCTCTGGATTTCATCCATACGGTGCGACACATAGATGATGATTTTTCCTTCCGCCTTCAGTTTTTCAATAATCTTAAACAGTGATTCAATCTCGGAATCAGATAATGAGGCGGTTGGCTCGTCAAAGCAGATCACCTTCAGGTTCTCCCTGGAATACGCTTTCATAATCTCCACCATCTGCTGATAAGCGATACTCAAGTCCTTAACCTTGGTATCCGGGGCAATGGGAAGCCCAAAGTCATGGATAATCTTAGCGGCATCTTCATTGGCTTTCCGTGTATCGATGAAACCGAAGCGGTTAACCGGCATCCTTCCCAGGTAGATATTCTCCGCCACTGACAACTCCAGCAAAATCTGACGTTCCTGATAAATAATGGAAATTCCTTCCTCAATTGCCTCATGGGGCGACTGAAAATGCTTTTCCACCCCATCCAGCAGATATTTTCCGCTGGTCGGCTGATAATCCCCATTCAGAACCTTGAGCAATGTAGATTTGCCCGCGCCGTTTTCACCCAAAAAAGCCAGAACTTCCCCGGAATGCGCCTGAAACGATACCTGGTCCAGAGCTTTCACACCCGGAAAGTACTTGGATATGTTCTGAAATTCCAATACACTCTCCATACGGCTGCCTCCTTTTTATTTTTCTTCTCCTCAATTGCTTTTATGTTTTTATTATAGCGCAATAATATTTTTCGGCATTACTGTCCCTTGCCCTGTCGTTTTTAAAACTTGCTCTCATATATTTTTTCAATTTTCTTTTTTTCATAAAAGATATATACTTAAATTAAAATGGAGGAATCGTAAAATGAAGATAAATACACAGAAATTTACTGATAGATCAGAGAATACTTATGAAGTTCATGAAGCGACGACCAACTTGGGACTGACCGTTACGCTGTCTCCCCTTGGTGCCTCGATTCAAAAAATTGCCATCCGCACCGTTCAGGGAGAATACCTTTCCATGGCGCTTTCCCTTCCGGATCCCACAGTCTGTCCTGCCGATGCAGGATATGCCGGGGCAACGCTGGGGCCCAATGCCGGGCGCATACGCGGCAGTGAACTTCCCATAGGAAAACAGATATACCATCTGACACCGAATGAGGGCCGTCATCAGCTCCATGGCGGCCCCCACAACCTTTCCACAATCATATGGGCCACAGACTCCGTCACATGCACCCATGATTATGTAAAAATACAGTTTTCCTCATTCCAGCCGGACCGTATGGATGGGTTTCCGGGGAACCGGACCTACCGGGCCGTCTATACCCTGGATGATACCAACTGGCTCACGGTTGAATACAGCGCCCGGACGGACTCTCCTACCTATATCAATCTGTCCAACCACACCTACTGGAACCTTTCCGGGGATTTTTCACGTTCCGGGCTGGAACAGGAGCTGACCGTGTTCTCAAACAATATCAGCCTTCTGGATACGGAGTTCCTGCCCGTAGATGTCATACCGGTTGCCGGGACTGCTTTTGATTTCCGCAGGCCTCGGCGCCTGGATAACGCCATGCGCTCCTTAAAGGACGAATGCAGCCGTTCGCAGCTTCATATCGGCAAAGGTTATAACCACGCGTTTCTCCTGAATAAACCGGAACCATTCCGCTCCATACGCTCCATACGCCGCACCCTTCCTCTGAAAAAGGCATGTGTTCTGCGTGATCCCGGTTCGGGCCGGACCTTGAAAGTCATGACGGACGCCCCGGTCCTGGTCCTGTATACCGGCGGTTTCCTGCAAGATGGCCTGTTCATGTCCAATAACCAGTATTCCCGTCCCTCCTGCGCCATTGCCCTGGAAGCTCAGGACCTGCCCGATGTCATGCATATCCTGCCGCATGCTTACCGCCTTACTACACCAACGGAACCCTTCCACCGGATAATACGATTTCATCTTATTTAATACGGTAATATCAAGTTTTCTATTGATCCAGATCCGGATTACGCACCCTCCCGCTACTGATGCTGTATCATAAAAGTTGACACCCTATTCTCAAGGATTTTGATATAATAATAAATACGAGAATAGGAGAAAACAACGTATGGCACAGAATCAAAAATCTTATGACAACGAATTTAAAGCACAGGCTGTAAAGCTCGCTCAGGAAATCGGTGGGCATAAAGCAGCGAAAGAATTAGGTATTCCAGATGGTACTATTTACTGTTGGATCAAAGCCTTCAAAGAAGGTCGTCTCAGTGCAAATGAGGCTGTCATTCACCTATGACAGCATTGTCCCTTAAATGATGAACTTATCGAACTTAGAAAGCGTGTTAAAGAACAGGATAAAGAAATTCGTCGTCTAAAAGAAGAAAACGAATTCCTCGAAGAAGCCAGTGCTTTTTTCGCAGCCAGCCGTCGCAAGTCAGCAAAAAACAGAGATTGATGTTTATTGCAATCAAAACTGATGACGGCAAGATTAAGGGCAAAATTTCTTTTTATTGCAGAGTCCTTCATGTTTCCAGACAGGCATTCAATAAATATCTAAAAACAAAAGATGCTCCTTGGAAATATCAGGCATTGGCCGATGCCATGCTTGATATCTGTAGTGAAGATGAATGCAATGACACTTTCCCGGCGAAAGAACTGTTTATCGTGTCATGCAAGAAATTGGTCTTAATCACAAACCAAAGCGTAAGCCTAATGGCATTACCAAAGCTGATAAAAAAGCCCGGAAATCAGATGATTTGATAAAGCGTGGCTTCACAGCGGAAAAGCCCCCCGAAAAATGCATTACCGATATGACTGAAATAAAGGATTCTGATGGAAAACTCTATGTTTCGGCTATCTTCGACTGCTATGATTTAGCAGTATTGGGGCTTGCCATGGATACAAATATGAAAGCTACCCTTTGTGAACAAACCTTAGATAATGCCTGCAAAGCGTATCCAATGCTCCGGGGAGCTATTTTTCACAGCGACAGGGGTACACAGTACACAAGTAAGTTATATCGTAAAGCAATCAGTAAATATGGCATTCTCCAAAGCATGAATAATGCTGGTGGCAGATGCCATGACAATGCCAGATGCGAAAGCATGTGGGCAAGATTCAAAGAAGAATTACTTTATGGACGTTACGATACCACTTCAATGACAGTAGAACAGTTAAAAACACTCATCTGGAGATACTTCATCAGCAATTGGAATAACCGAAGAATCTGTTCTGCTAATGGTGGTTTACCTCCGATGATTCAGCGTAAGCAATACTATGATTCATTACAGGAGGTAGCATAGATCGAACATCCTTGAGAAAAAAGTGTAAACCAATATTGGCAATATCATATTGTCCCTTTTCCATGACATGGGCCATCTTATTATAAGAGCAGTACCCGCGGTCGCCGATGAAGACATCCCTGGTACCCGGTGGCGTGTGGAGCCGGTGGACCATATCGCAGAAGGCCCGGAATTCATCCTTGTAGTGGACGGGCTGGATAAGCGCGGCAGGATAGGTGTGCTTCTGGAGGTCATAGAGGGCATTCAGGTGCATGCTGTAGAAGCCTTTCGCGGAATGTCCTTCTGATACAAAGTATTCCGGGGAAGCAAAGGAAGGCCTGCTGAAAAAGGTGAAGGTCGAGCCATCCGCGGCAACGAAACGGAAGCCTGGTCCTGCACCGGCCTGGAGGGCTGAGTTGAAACGGTGGAAGACGGCTTCCAATGCTTCAGGTCGGAGTTTGGCCCGCTGCTGGTTAAAGGCAGAGGCGGATGATGAGCCTGCCTGCAGGCCAAAGAAATCAAGCAGTTCTATCCTGGTGCCGGAAGAGCCGCAGGAAACCAGGAAGGAGATGAGCCTGTCGGCCCTCATTTTTCTGGAACGGGTGAAATCCCTGCCGGGACTGGCCGTATACTGGGAGATGTTGGATACGACATGGCTGACGGCGTCAGCAAAAGCAGCTTTGATGTCTTCATGTGACAGAGAGTATGAAAGTTTTTCTGTAAATAGCTATTAAGCATTAGGTCTTCTATGATAAAATCTATTATCATAAGGAGGCCTATTATTATGGCAAGAAGAGAAAAACAGCCCGTACACAAAGTAGTTATGACGGAGGGGAAAAGGAACATCGTCCATCAGCTCCTGGAAGAGTATGACATCCAGACTGCGGAGGATATCCAGGAAGCCCTCAAAGACCTGCTGGGGAGCACCCTGAAGGAGATGATGGAAGCGG
>ENA-OQCB01000406-OQCB01000406.1-human-gut-metagenome-genome-assembly--contig:-NODE-406-length-20295-cov-2.722283_pt1 | contig 20295 bp, 24 predicted proteins | sample MGYA00242493_ERZ504568 | MGnify/ENA primary metagenome ERZ504568 (study PRJEB26092, sample SAMD00036229) | human gut metagenome | host: Homo sapiens | study: EMG produced TPA metagenomics assembly of...
TCCTGCCCTTTAAATCATCCGGCGTGTTGATGGGAGTCTTGGCGTAGAAATTACGGGTTCCCGCATTGTACCAGGTCACCACCCTGAAACCGGCCTCGTCCGTGGACTTGTATATATTTTCCATATAGTCTGTGTCTTCCATCACAGACCGGTACACTTCCTCGGAGTCAAAAAGGTAAGGCATGCTGAAAATCTCATAGACATCCGCAAATGTCTCCAGATTTGCCGTACCTGCAATGACAAAATCAATTGCTCCTGTCTGGGTCAGCTCGATTGCCTTCTGTGCAGACCCCAGAATTTCATTGGGAAATATCTGCACCTCATATTTATCTCCCAGATGTTCTTCCACATATTCCTTAAATGCAAGCATTCCCAGGTGTTCAGGATGGGTTTCCGACTGTGCGTGGGACACGCGGATAATCCTTTTGCCTGAGGAAACGAGACTGCATCCGGAAGCCGATACCATGACAGCGCCGGCCACAGCTGCAATTGCAAGCCTTTTCATTAAAACACTCACCATTTCCAATCCCTCTCTTTATTTATGTATGTCAATGTCTGCAGAACATGTAACCGGGTTTTATTATATCGACAAAATTGTGTATAATCACTGGAAAATTTTAATATTTGAGAGTAAATTATTGTCATATAACGAAAATTGTATTAACAATAATTTAACGAATTTTTAGCGCTATATTAACATGACGGATGGCAGACAGATGGAATCAATGGTATAATTGGGGAAAATGGTTGAATGGGGAAAAGGAGGAGAGGGATGAAGGGTTTAAACGTGAGAACAGGCTGCTGTCCTTGTGCGGGCTTAATTGCGGACTCTGCACCATGTATCTGGGCAAATACTGTCCCGGCTGCGGGGGCGGGGAGGGCAACCAGCCATGCGCAATGGCAAGGTGCAGCTTACTGCACCCGGAGGTTGAGTATTGCTGGCAGTGCCTGCTTCGTTTCCCTGTGACGATATATGAGGGAATTGATGAATATGATTCCTTCATCACACACAGGAACCGGTTCAAAGACATGAAACGGGCAGAGGAAATAGGAGTGGAGCGTTATAATGAGGAGCAGATGGAAAAGTCCCGGCACCTGGAGATGCTGTTGGAGAATTATAATGATGGGCGAAAGAAAACATTTTACTGCCAGGCGGTCAATCTGCTAACGCTGCAGGATATAAGGGACGTAATGAAGGTTCTGGCAGCAGAAGCCGGGGACGGGCTCTCCCTAAAGGAAAAGGCCAAACGGGCGGAAACACTTTTTCTGGAAAGGGCAGGGGAGCAGGGGATTGAACTAAAGCTGCGGAGAAAACCGAAGAAGTGAGGTCCGGTTAAGGCGTAAGCCAGAGGCCGGGTCAAGGTGTGAATGATAAAAAGGGTGCGGCAGTATCACGGAAACTTCATGTGACACTGCCGCACCTTTTATGCATATGGATATATGCGGGGACGCTTATTTGTGATAATAGTCATAACACAGACCATAGGGCTTGCATTTCTGCCAGCGCCCCATGCCGCGTTCGCCTACGAACCTGCCGTTTTCGGCCACCAGCCGGCCGCGCAGAAAGACCTGCTGGGGCCGTCCCTGGATTTCAAATCCTTCAAATGGTTCATAGTCAATACCGTGAAGGCTGTCTTTGTTGGTGATGATTCCCTTCCATTCAGGGTCGAAGATTACCACATCAGCGTCAGCGCCAATGCGCAGATCTCCCTTGTTGGGCAGTCCCACCACTTTGGCAGGATTGGCGGCAAAAAGCTCCACGAATTTCCTGCGGGTGATTTTTCCGGTGCATACACCGTAGGTCCACAGCAGGGCCAGCCGGTCCTGTACTCCGGGACAGCCGTTGGGGATATTGGAAAAATTGGTGCCTTTTTTCTTTGCACCCTCATATCCTCCGTCCAGGGCGCAGTGGTCAGAACCAACTGCGGTCAGCCAGCCCTCGCGCACGGCCTGCCAGAGGGCGTCCACATGCTCCTGGGGACGCAGCGGCGGGGAACATATGTATTTGGCTCCCTCAAAGCCCGGTTTATCCAGGCAGTCTGTGGTCAGAGTCAGATAATGGGTACAGGTTTCCCCGAAAATGGGCCAGCCGTCATTGTGAGCATCCCTGATGGCCTCCATGGCTTCCCGTATGCTGACATGAACCACAAAAGGGGGCAGTCCGCTGCTTTTGCCAGGGCAATGGCTCTGCCGGTGGCTTCCTCCTCTGCAATAGGAGGACGGGCATAGTAGTGGTAAACCGGGGCAGTCTTGCCCTGGCTGAGGTAATAACGGGTCAGAATGGTTATGATGTCCGCGTTCTCAGCGTGGACCATCATGGTAACGCCTGCGTCCTTTGCATTCATCATGGCACTCAGTATGGCTTCATCATCACAGTAAAATGCGGTGCCCTTGTATGCCATAAAAGTTTCAGTGTGGCCACGCCCACCTCTGGCAGATGCCTGACTTCCTCAAATACAGATTCCTTTGGGTCCATGATGACTGCATGGAATGCAAAGTCCACAGAGGAAGTGTGTTCTGCCTTGGCTGCCTGCCGCCGTATGGCGTCCAGAAGCGGTACGTCCTTTTCCTGGGGGGCAAAGTCCACAATGGTGGTGGTGCCGCCTGCTGCTGCCGCTTCCGCTGTCTCGAAGAGGCGTCCGCCAAAGGAACCGTAGTGGACATGTTCATCCACTCCTCCCGGCATTACGTATTTCCCGGAAGCGTCAATGGTCCGGCTGGCGTTTACGCTCAGATTCGTTCCAATCTGGCGGATGGTCTCACCCTCGATATAGATATCACCTGTAAATTCACTGGCGGCGGTCAAAATGGTTCCATTTTTTATTAGAAGGCTCATATAAGCTCCTTTCATGGACCTGGGATACGCCGATTCCTGACAATGGGGACCGGCGCATCATATTTAGTAAAACCTGGCCTGGCGGATTAACGGTTAATCCAGTGAACGCTCATGCTTGGTATAGACGTTGGAATCAATTCCTTCCAGATATTTGACGACCTCTTCCACCGGAACCACGTCGGCAAACTTGGCTTCCATGTCAAACAGGTTCCACTCAATAACGCCCGGAACACGGTCGCCCACAGTTCCCTCCGGAACAATGGTCTTAAAGCCGTATCCGGTGGAATCCATGACCGTATGCCTTACGCAGGCACAGGATGTGGCGCCCATGACAATCACCGTATCCACACCCAGGAAATTCAGGGTCTGGGCCAGATGGGTCCCGAAGAAGTTGGAAGCATATTTTTTATGGATAACCGGCTCCTCAGGGCGCGGTTTCAGCTTGGGGTCGATTTCCAGCCATTCGGAATTGATATCCAGGGCGCTCATAGGTATCTTTTCATCCCAGCGGGGAAGATCCCACTGCTGTTTTCCTATGTATCCGGTGGTGGTGTGGAAGATGGGAACGCCCGATTGCGGCCGGCTTCCAGTACCTTTAATGCATTGGCGCAGACTTCCTCAGAGTGTCGCAGGTAAACGGGTGTCCCTCACTCATCCAGGCCCTGGCCATATCTACGGTGGTAATGGCGGGAGCCTTTCCAAAGCCCATCTTGCGCATGAAGCCCCGCTCCTTGTAAATCCTGCGGGCCTCGGCAAAAGCCTGTTTAAGAAGTTCCTCATTAAAATCATAGTGGTCTACATATTTATAGTCCTTATTCTCTGCCATGAATTGCGTACCCCTTTCTTTGATATACAGTTTTGTTGTTCAGATTACGGGTCTGTTCCGGACCAGACCTATTAAAAAAGATTGTTATTTTGGCCAATAACTTTCTTAATATTTATTGACTTTTGTGCAAGTTGCTGATATGTCTATAGTATAACAAGGGATTTTTTGTTTGAAAAGGGGTTTGGCCTCTTTGTCAGCGCCGGTACCATGACAGCTGTCTGTCAGAGGAGGTGCCGGTGATACTGTAAGCGATGCTTCTGGTGATACTGTAAGCGATGCTTCTGGTGATACGGTAAGCGATGCTGCCGGTAATAGTGTCTGCGGAATTGTGGGTGATACTGCCGGTGGTCCCGCGGGTTACACTGCTTCCATGAAAGGGATGTTTTAGAGGAGGAGATTTCCATGACAGAACGAAAATTATCTACGCTGGGTTATCTGATGGACCGCCTGGGACTGTCCACAGCAGCCCTGGCCAGAAGGCTTCATGTGGACGCCAGCCTTGTGAGCAAATGGCGCAGCGGCAGCAGGCGGCTCAGCGCTAAGTCCGTATATTTTGATGAGGTATGCAGGATGCTGCTGGAGCAGAACCCCATGGCCCTGACGGATGCTCTCCGCTCTCTGGTTCCTCTGGAGGAACCAAAGAGGGAAGAAGGAGAGAGGGGAAAGAGGGGGGACGGCAGCCTGTCAGAGGCGGAGGGGATATGGGGGACAGAGGGTATATCAGGAACTGGCGGATCGTCGGGAACAGAAGAGCTGCTTTACCGCGTGCTGAATGACCGGCATTTTACGGTGCCAAAGGCATTTACCATTCGCGCTGAGGCACTCTGTACAGCCGAGATTGCCATATATACCAGCGGAGAGGGAAGGCGTCAGGCCATTTCCGATCTTTTGGAGATTGCAGAGGCCATGGAGACGCCGGGAGAGCTGTTTTATGTGGATTCGGAGCAGACCGGATGGCTGCTGGAGGATACTGCTTATGCCAGGGAATGGGTGGTACGGATGGTCCGGCTGCTGGACCGGGGATTTGTTTTTAAGGCGGCCCTGCATTTTTCTGTTTCGGTCGACAAGTTTGTGGCATTCTTTCAGCTGTGCAGTCCCCTTATATTCCACCGCAATGCCCGGTGGTATTATCACCAGTATTATGATGAGAACATTTACTGGTTTTCCTTTTTTATTCTGGAGCATGCCATGAGCATTGCAGGTATGTCCATGTCACCGGAACAGACCTCCGCCACGGTCTACACGGATGCGTATTCCATACTTCAGCACAGAAATGTGGTGGAGATGGTTCTCACCAGCTGCCGTCCCATGTTTTCAGACCTTTCCATGGGATTGGGTGCAGAGGCGGCCAGGATGCTGCGGGAACAGGGGCGAGCCGGTGAGACTCTGTTTTCCTATCTTCCGGCGCCGGCTTTCATGAGCGCCGGAGAACAGCTGTTTGATGATATTCTCAGGGATAATGAGATAACAGGTGCAGCAGCTTCCCGGTTAAGGGAAATCAACAGACAGCTGCGGGGCCTGGTGGAGAATCAGCTCACAGGCGGGCAGGGAGAATTTATCCAGATTCTGCAGCTGGGAGAAATGGAACACAGGGCAGACACCTGTTTTATCAGCACCAGCCTGTCCCTTCTGGGGAAAAGAAAGGTGGTGGTTTCACCGGCCCATTATGCCAGAGGGCTCAGGGAACTGGCCCTGCGCCTGGAAGCGTTTCCGGCCTACCGTCTGTTTCTGGCCGCAGATGCTGACGACATCCGTCTTCCTGCCATGAACTGTTGGTGCAGGGGAACGTCCTGGATGGTGCAGATGGACTGTGAGGGTTTTTAGACTGTGCCGGGAACCCACACTCTGCGGCGCGGCCTATACCACTCTGGAACAGGGATGGCGCAGGGTACCGCCGGGACGAAAGGACCCGGCGGCTGTCAGGGCAGTGCTGGAACGGCTGATTGAAAGACTGGAGAAATAAGGATGGATGAACTCTGTGCAGGAACGGCAGATTCTATGCCGGCATCTGCATACACTTATCTGCCGGCTTTTCAACGCGTTTCTGACTGAGATTGATGCATATGAACATGATTACAATAGTCAGGACAGTGAGCAGGGCAAGGATGGTCAGAGCAGGTTTATAGGAGCCGGTGATATCGTATGCCAGGCCGATGCCGGAACTGCCGATGGCGCCGCCGGTCATGGTGAAGGCGGAGATAAAACCATAAATCTCACTGTAGTTTTTTGAACCGAAAATACTGGTGGTCATGATGGGAATGGCCACAGTAGCCGTGCAGGTGCCAAATCCATAGAAAACAGCTGACAGATACAGCATGAGGGGACCTCCCTGAACCATAATGAAGCAGATGAGGAGATAAAAAATGTGCCGCAGCCAAAGAGAATGCCTCCCTTGGGTCCGAAACGGTCAAACATATGCCCCAGAACCAGCTTTCCCGCGAGAGCCACAATGGAATAGACAGAGATATAGGCTGCGATGGAAGAAGGGTCAAAACCAGTGGTCTGCAGGTAGTAGCTCATGTGTCCCATGATACAGGATGTAAAATAAATCAGGAATCCGCCGGCTGCAAACATCCACAGAATCGGTGTTTTCCTGGCTTCACTCAGTGTGGCGTTCCAGCTGTTTGCCGGAACGCTTTTGTTTTTCCCATGTTTACCGGAACTTTCTTCTCCATGTCCATATGGGAAGAGCCCCACATCTTCAGGGGAACGTCTGACAATAAAGGCAGAAATGGGTATCAGCACGCACAGGCTTACAGCCCCCAGGATGAAATAGGCCCTGCGCCAGCCAAACATTCCGATGGTCCAGGACAAAAACGGACTGAGAAAGGTTCCGCCCAGGCTAATTCCCATCATGGCTATGCTGATCATGAGTCCGCGGTTCTTTTCAAACCAGTTTGTGATCAGGACGGTCACAGGTATGGTACAGGCTCCCATTGCAAAGAATCCCTGAAGGGCGCCCACCAGATAGAACTGCCAGAGCTCGTGGCAGAAACCGTAGCAGGAATAAAAGCCCATGGTACCGATGACGCAGACAACGAAGGTGGGACGCATATATCTGCCTCTTAACAGTTTTCCGGCGATGGGTCCGGTAAATACACAGATGATACTGGCAATTGTGGTTGAAAGGAAATAAGCGCTGGTGGCAAAGCCGGTCTCTTTAATGATTTGCGTGGTAAACAGCTGGGCCAATCCAAACCGTGTGGAGTAGGCAAACATCAGGGTCAGGATGCAGCAGACCAGGATTACCCAATGGTACATACTTTTGTTTTGTTTCTTCACTTCCATAATAAAAATCCTCCTTTTAAAGTGTCTGGCAATTGGCTTTTTTGTGATGTTTTCTCTGGGTTTTTCATTTCGGTTCCATGAGAGAGTATATAGTGCATGATTTTTTTGCGAAATCAGGCTGTGTTTTGTTAAAAATATTCTAACACGAAAATGTATGGAGAAGTTATCCCCATAATTTTATGGGGTATAGGAAATTACTTATAACTTCTTTAGAAATCCTTTTGCTTTTTTTGGAGGGCAAGTTTAGATTCCTGATTTATGATATGGTCCATTTAGGAGGATTCACATATGGATGTTCAGATGCTGACACAATACTTTCTGAGATATGGAGCTGTTTTTATATTTGTAATCATACTGCTGGAATATATGAACCTTCCGGGATTCCCGGCCGGGATCATTATGCCGCTTGCAGGCATATGGGCAGCCAGAGGACAGATCAGTTTTTTCATGGTAATGGCCCTTGGCCTGGCGGCCGGACTTCTGGGAAGCTGGATTTTATATGGAATCGGACGGATGGGAGGGGACTTATTTCTGGACCGTTATCTGAAACGTTTTCCCAAACATGAACCGGTTATCCAAAGGAACTTCGAACTGCTCAGGACCAGGGGAGCAGCCGGAATATTCATCAGCAAGCTGATTCCCATGATTCGTACCATTATCTCTATTCCTGCCGGTGTCATCCGGATGAATTTTGTTAAATATACCATAAGTTCAGCCCTTGGCATTTTGTCTGGAATTTTTTCCTGATTGGAGCCGGATATGTGATGGGCGACCATGTGTTTCAGTTGTTATCATAGAAGGAGGCCCCATGAATATTGCAATGTTTACCAACAATTACAAACCATTTATAGGAGGAGTGCCGATTTCCATTGAACGGCTGTCGGAAGGATTAAGGTCACTGGGCCATAGGGTTACGGTATTTGCTCCTGAACCGGAAGGGAAGCTGTCAGCGGAGCAGGAGAAGGATGTGGTGCGTTTTAAGGTTTTTTACCGAAAGGCGGACAGAGGGATGATCCTGGGAAACTGTTTTTGAAGAAAAAGTCGAAGCATTTTTCAGGGAGGGGAATTTTGATGTGATTCATGTCCATCATCCTGTGCTGGTAGGGCAGACGGCCCTGTATCTGGGAAAGAAATACAATATACCGGTAGCCTACACCTACCACACCCGGTATGAGGAATATCTCCACCATTTTTAAGTTATATGAGGCTATGGCTTCCGGCGAATATCCGGTAAGCCGGATTGCCAGGTATGGAAAGGAGATTCTGGTTCCGGCCTTAATTACCGCATTTTCCAATCAGTGCGACCTGGTATTTGCCCCAACCTCCACGTGAAGGACCATCTTCTGGAGCAGGGTACAAAACCAGAATATCGGTACTGCCCACAGGTCTGGACCGTGTTTCGTTCCAATCCGATGAGATGCTTTCTTCTGAAATCCGGAATATGTACGGGAACGGGTGTCCGTACCTTTTTGCCACCACAGCGCGGCTGGAAAAGGAAAAAACCTGGATTTCTTTTTCAGGGTACTGCGCGTCTTAGGGACATACTGGGGCAGGACTTCCGCCTGATGGTAATTGGGGACGGTACCGAGAGACGCCATCTGGAGGAGTTGGCCCGAATGCTTGGAATCAGCCGCCAGATTGTATTTACGGGGAAGATTGAGAATACCCGGGTGCGGCATTATCTGAATGCGGCAGATGCTTTTCTGTTTGCGTCCAAGTCTGAGACACAGGGAATTGTGCTGCTGGAAGCCATGGCTGCGGGCTGTCCCGTAGCAGCCGTTAGGGCCTCCGGCGTTGTGGATGTGGTCAGACAGGGAATAAACGGATATATGACAGAAGAAGACCCGGAGGCTTTTGCTGCCGCTGCAGCCCGGCTGGTATTGGAACGGGGGGTCTGGTCAGGAATGTCGGAGGAGGCCCGTAAGACAGCAGAATTGTATGAATCCGGACGGATTGCAGCTCTGGCAGCAGAACAGTACGGACTTATGACAGGACAGAAGGAGGATGCCGGTTATGAGTAACATGGCAAAGGCATGCTTGTGCCGTCTATATTACGGCTATTTAAGGCTGCTTGAGATGACGGTGCGGCTGGAAGTGGAGATGCCCGATATATGGACCAAAGATATGCCTGACAGGGGCGCTGTCATTGGTTTCTGGCATGAGGACAGCTTCTGATGAACCTGCTGCTCAGGAGACTGTCGGAGGGACGTGACATAGCGGTCATAGTTACCTCAGACGGGCGCGGGGATTACATTGAAAATATAATCGAACGCTGTAATGGAAAGGCCATAAGGGTTCCGGACGGCTGCAGGAGCCGGGATTTTCTGAGAAATCTGATCGAGGAGGCAGGGTGTCCCGGAAAGACTCTGGCAGCGGCCATGGACGGACCTCTGGGGCCAAGAAGGGTTCCGAAAACCCTGGGATTTTACCTGGCTGAAAAGGGAAAGAAGAATTTCATTGAAGTCCAGGCCGGGTATTCCAGGGCTGTTTGCCTGAACTGGCGGTGGGACCATTACCGTATCCCGCTGCCGTTTACCAATATAAAGATATCTCTGAAGGATTGCGGTATAACCGGGGACAGGAATGCGGTGCTTCCGGGATGATATTAAAGGTGATATAAAAGGTGGGCGTATTTTTCTTGTAATGACCCAGCGTACACGCTATAATGGAGTCATTAGAATTTAACAAAAGAAGCAAAAATACGACAGGAGGAACCGGAACATGTATGAATTATGGGAAGATTTAAAGAGGCTTAAGAGGTGCCGCTGGGTCGAGCTGTCCCACCCGCTCAACAACGACAGCCCGTACTGGGGAGGAATTCCGGAGGGGGCTGTGGAACTTTCAAAAACCGTATATGACTGGGGAAATGAACTGGAATGTCTGATTCAGACCTTCAAATTTCCGGGGCAGTTCGGCACGCATATTGATTTTCCGGGACATTTTATCAAGGGGGAGGCATTGTCGGAGCAGTACGGCGTCAAGGACATGGTCTTTCCCCTGGTGGTCATTGATATCTCTGAAAAGGTGAAAGAAGATGTGGAATATGCTGTGACCGTTGAGGACATCAGGGAGTTTGAGGCCGTGTACGGGGATATTCCGGATGGGGCTTTTGTGGCCCTTTATACCGGTTGGAGCAGGCGGTGGCCGGATATGGACGCTATTTCAAATTTTGACCAGGAGGGCGGGGAGCATTTTCCAGGGTGGTCCATGGAGGCACTGAGATACATCTACGAGGTGCGGAACGCGGCTGCCAACGGACACGAAACGCTGGATACGGATGCATCGGTACTGGCAGCCCGGTCAGGGGACCTGGCCTGTGAGCGCTATCTGCTGGACAAGGGAAAGCTGCAGGTGGAAGTCATGTGCAATCTGGACCAGGTGCCAGCGGCCGGAGCCATTGTGTTTGCAGTGTTCCCTCCTATTGAGGGAGCCACAGGACTTCCTGTCCGCATGTGGGCCGTTGTGCCGGAGCAGGTTCAGCGCGTATAACCTTTGGCATAGCGGAAAAATTCGGCCATGGCAGATGAAACCTGTCCCTGCTTTTTTCCGGCTATGCCGATGGACAGCTTGCCGGCGGGCTCTATGGGAACAGAGACAATGTCTTTATATTGGAACAGTCTGAAATTTTCCTCCGGCAGCAGGCTGATGCCTTCATGGACAGCCACGGCGCTGATAATGGATTCCATGCGGGCTGTGCGCAGCAGATGGAGGCGGATTCCAGCCTTCTGGAACAGGTCCATGCAGAAATGGTAGATAGATGTATAGCTGTGCATCAGTATGAAGCCCTCTCCGGCAATGTCGTTCAGGGAGATGCAGGATCTGTCTGCCAGTCTGTGGTTTTCAGGCAGGATTGCAACCAGCCTGTCTTCTGCCAATGGAAGGAAGGTATGGGTTTTACTGTCCAGCATGTTGCTGCGGGTGATGATGAGGTCATAGGCGTTGTTGGAAAATCCTTGCAGCAGGTCGTGTTCCTCAACTTCCTCCAGAAAAACATGGATGAGGGGATGGCTGTCTGCAAAATCCTTCAGCATGGCTGTGAGATGGTACTGGGACAGGATGGGGAGGGTGCCGATGGACAGCCTCTGGCCTGCTTTTTCCTTGAATTCGCTGATTCGAAAGAGGGTTCTGCGGTATTCTTTGGACAGGTTCAGGGCTTCCTCGTAGAACATGTGCCCTGCCTCTGTCAGGACGGCGGAGCGCCGGCTTCTGTCCCACAGCTGGATATCCAGTTCCTTTTCCAGCTTCATGATTTCGTTTGGACAGGGCGGACTGGCTGATGTGAAGTGTCTCCGCGGCGTCCAAAAAGGTGTCGCATTGAACGGCCGCAATAAAATAATCCAGTTGTTCAAAGGTCATATCTGTCATCCGTTTCTTTCTGGGACATATGAGAGGGCATATTCAGATTCATGCCTGTTCTTTATATGTTCCGGTTTGCTTTGTGAATACATTCCAATTTGGAAACAATTATACCATAAGATGAATTGATTCTCCAGTCCTTTTCCGTTAAGATGTGAGATAGAAGATGTGAGGTATAAGCCGTGTGATAAAAGCTGTGTGACAGAAGCTGTGTGACAGAAGCACGATGCATGAAACATCCGTCAATGAGAAAAGAAATGATAACAGGCGTATGGTAAGAAACGCCGGACAGGAGATTATGATATGGCAAAGAAGGTCAGGGATTTGAGAAGTGCGCTGGAATTATTGGCAGAGCTGCCGGGGCAGCTGCTGGAAACAGACGTGGAGGTTGAGCCAATGGCGCAATTATCCGGGGTGTACCGGTATGTGGGAGCGGGAGGTACGGTAAAGCGGCCTACCAAGGAAGGCCCGGCCATGATTTTTCACAATGTGAAGGGACATCCCGATGCCAGTGTTGCCATCGGCGTGCTGGCCAGCAGGAAGCGTGTGGCTGCCCTTTTGGACTGTAAGCCGGAGGAGCTGGGAAAGATGCTCTGCCGCAGTGTGGAGAAGCCGGTTTTACCTGTGATGTGCCAGGGGGAACCGGTCTGCCAGCAGGTGGTGCACAGGGCTGATGAGCCGGATTTTGACCTGTATAAGCTGGTTCCTGCGCCAACTAACACGCCTTATGACGCCGGCCCATATATTACTCTGGGCATGTGCTATGCTGCCCATCCGGATACAGGGGCCCATGATGTGACTATCCACAGGCTCTGTATCCAGGGCAGGGATGAGCTGTCCATTTTCTTTACGCCAGGTGCCAGACATATCGGAGCCATGGCGGAGAGGGCGGAGCAGCTGGGCCGCAGGCTTCCCATCTCCATCAGCATCGGAGTGGATCCGGCCATTGAGATTGGTTCCTGCTTTGAACCGCCCACCACGCCATTGGGGTATGACGAGCTGTCGGTGGCAGGTGCGCTTCGGGGAGAGCCGGTCAAACTGTGCCGGTGCCTGACCGTGGATGAACTGGCCATAGCCAATGCGGAGTACGTCATTGAGGGAGAGGTGGTTCCCAACGTGAGAATCAAGGAGGACCAGAACACCCATACAGGCTTTGCCATGCCGGAATTTCCCGGATATACAGGGCCGGCCAGCGACCAGTGCTGGCTCATCAAGGTCAAAGCGGTCACCCACAGGGTGCATCCCATTATGCAGACCTGCATCGGGCCCAGCGAGGAACACGTGTCCATGGCTGGAATCCCCACAGAGGCCAGCATATACGGTATGGTGGAAAAAGCCATGCCGGGCCGGCTTCAAAATGTATACTGCTGTTCTGCCGGAGGCGGAAAATACATGGCGGTGCTACAGTTTAAGAAGTCTGTTGCCAGTGATGAAGGCAGGCAGAGACAGGCAGCCCTTCTGGCCTTTTCCGCTTTCAGTGAATTGAAGCATATTTTCCTGGTAGATGAGGACGTGGACTGTTTTGATATGAACGATGTGCTATGGGCCATGAACACAAGGTTCCAGGGAGATGTGGATACCATCACCATTCCGGGGGTGAGATGCCATCCTCTGGACCCGTCCAATGACCCGGCATTTTCACCGAGCATCAGGGACCATGGCATTGCTTGTAAGACTATTTTTGACTGCACGGTCCCATTTGACCAGAAGGACCGCTTTGTACGGGCCAGGTTCATGGAATTGGACCCGTCCGAATGGGTAAAGCAGAAAAATGAGGGGAAGATTTCATGAGAAGCACGGGTGCCAACCGTGGGGGTAAGAGGATTATAGTAGGGGCTACAGGAGCCAGCGGGCTGCCCATTCTGGTAAAATGTCTGGAGTTAATAGGGGAACAGCCGGAATATGAGTCCTATCTCATTATGAGCCACAGTGCTGTTCTTACATTAGGCCAGGAGACGGACCTGTCTGCGGAGCAGGTGGAAGGGCTGGCTGACCATGTCCTGGGCCCGGATGAGATTGGAGCCGGGCCTGCCAGCGGATCCTTTGCCGCGGAAGGGATGCTGATTGTGCCCTGCAGCATGAAGACCATTGCCGGAATCCATGGAGGGTATGCTGAAAATCTGATTCTGCGGGCAGCGGATGTGACCATCAAGGAGCAGCGGACGCTGGTCCTGGCAGCCAGGGAGACCCCCTTAAGCCCCATACACCTGAGGAATATGTACGAGCTGTCCATGATGCCCGGAGTGAGAATAATTCCTCCCATGATGACCTTTTATCACAGGCCGGAGAATATGGAGGAGATGATATATCATATTGCTTCCAGGCTGCTGGAGCCGTTTGGAATCGAGGGAAAGGAGTACCGCAGATGGACTGGATTATAAGGGGACGAAAGGAACTGTCCTGTTCTTATATGGAGGCAGGCGCTGCTTTTTTAGGGGAGGATATTCTGGCCTTTATACAAGGAGGAGACAAGCCGCATATTGGATGTACGGTCCAGTCAGTGCCAAGGCCGTCCCTGACAGGAAACGGAACCATAAGCGTTACATCTTCCATACTGAACCTGACAGGCCACAAGGACGAGGCCCTGTGCCGGAGGCTGGCGGAGAAACTGTGCAGGGAAACCGGCCGGGTGGTGGTGTGCACCGGAGGCTTCCATATTGACAACATGAAGCCGGAGCAGATAGACGAGGTGGTGAAGGCTCTGGACGGGCTGGCGGATGAGATTGTGTCGGGGATTGCTGGGGCAGGATACAGCCCCTTATCAACAGGATTTTAATAAAATAATGGGAAGGAAAATCCGTGGTTTGGATTTTCCTTCCCATTAACTGTTGTATAGCCATAAAGAGAATTTGGCTTTGAGATTAAATTAATCCTCCAAACTGCAGGAACAGAGGAGCAAATACCAGAGACACAATCGTCATCAGCTTAATAAGAATGTTGATGGAAGGACCTGAGGTATCCTTGAAGGGATCGCCAACTGTATCGCCAACTACAGCGGCCTTATGAGAATCACTGCCTTTGCCGCCGTGGTTTCCTTCCTCGATGTACTTCTTTGCATTATCCCATGCGCCGCCGGAGTTGGACATGAAGATGGCCATTAACACACCGGTTACCAGAGCGCCGGTCAGAAGTCCGCCAAGGGCAGATGGTCCCAGGATGAGACCGGTTGCCAGAGGAGCCAGCACTGCCATCAGACCTGGCAGGAACATCTCGCGAAGGGCGGCTTTGGTGGAGATGGATACGCAGGAAGCGTAGTCAGGGCGGTCCGTTCCTTTGAGAATGCCGGGTTTTTCCCTGAACTGGCGGCGTACCTCCTCAATCATCTGATGGGCGGCCTTGGATACGGATTCCATGGTCATGGCAGAGAAGAGGAATGTCAGCATTCCGCCGATGAAAAGTCCTACAATAACATGCGCGTTAAGGATGTCAATGGTGGTGAGCTTTACTGCCTCAGCATAGGAAACAAACAGGGCCAGAGCTGTAAGGGCAGCAGAACCGATGGCAAAACCTTTGCCGATGGCAGCGGTTGTATTGCCCACAGAGTCCAGCTTGTCAGTTATATCCCTGACGTTTTTGTCCAGACCGGCCATCTCGGCGATTCCGCCTGCATTGTCAGCGATGGGACCGTAAGCGTCAATGGCTACGGTGATTCCGGTGGTGGACAGCATGCCTACAGCTGCCAGGGCAATTCCGTAAAGGCCCATAAGTTTGTTGGAAATCAGAACACCCACACACACCAGCAGGATAGGAACTGCGGTTGACTGCATTCCCACTGCAAGGCCGCTGATAATGGTGGTGGCGGAGCCGGTTTCAGACTGCTTGGCAATTTTTTTGACAAAACGGTAATCGCCGGATGTATATATTTCAGTGACAGCTCCAATCAGCACGCCTACCAATAAACCGGTAATGATGGTAAAGGCAGCCATGAAATTGCCGAAGAATATGCGGCTGAGGATAAGGGAGCAGACCACTACCAAAGCGGTTGCGCTGTACTCGCCTGTTTTTAATGCCTTGTGCGGATCGGAATTGCCGATGCTCTTGACTAACAGGGAGCCTATGATTGCGGCAATGATACCGCATGCTGACAGCACCAGCGGAAAAACAATGCCTGCTTCCTGATAGAAAACCAGTCCCAGTGTCAGAGCTGAAATCAGGGAACCTACATAGGATTCAAACAGGTCAGCGCCCATACCGGCCACATCGCCTACATTGTCGCCTACGTTGTCTGCGATAACAGCTGGGTTACGGGGATCGTCCTCTGGAATGCCGGCCTCTACCTTGCCTACCAGGTCAGCGCCAACGTCAGCTGCCTTGGTGTATATGCCTCCGCCCACACGGGCGAAAAAGTGCGATGGAAGAAGCGCCCAGGCTGAAGCCTGATAAAACGGATACGTCTCTTGTAATTATGTAGAGAACGCCTACGCCCAGCAGGCCCAAGCCTACCACGGCCATTCCCATAACGCTTCCGCCGGAGAATGCAAGGGCCAGTGCGCGGTGCATGCCGGACGTACGGGCAGCATTAGCGGTACGGCTGTTGGCGCGGATAGCGGCGTTCATGCCCAGATAACCGGCCATGGTGGAAAAACCGCTTCCCACAAGGAAACATCCGGCTGTAATCCAGTTCCGTGTTCCGAAACCGATGACAAAGAATAACACGGCTACAAAGACGACCAGTATGCGGTACTCAGAAGCCAGAAATGCATTGGCGCCCTCTGCGATTGCGTCGGCAATCTCACGCATCCTGTCAGTGCCTGGATCCTCCTTGACGACCTGCTGTCTTAAAATGACAGCAAACAGGAGTCCCAGCAGCCCCACTACCGGTACTAAGAATAACATTTGTTCCATAATACCCTCCTAAATGATTGGTTAAGATAAGATCTTCTTAATGAGATTGTAGCAGAGTTACTGGGATTTTTCAACAAAAAATATTAGAATACCTTAAAATAATTGTAAAACAAATGGTATTTTAAGATACTATAGCACTGTCAGGTGACTATCCCACTTAAAAGTGCGTTCTTGCAGGCGCACGGTACGCATTTTATAATACTGGTATAAAAAATAAGTTAAAGGAAGGATGAGAATTATGATGAATAAAGTTGTGGATTTTTTACAGGCAAAATCCTGTACAGTATCTGGGGACCGTTGGCAAGGGATGGGAAAGCAAAAGTGCCGTCCCATTCATGTTCTGTTTTGAGAAAGATGGAAAGCTGTGGTTCTGCACCAACAACCAGAAGGATGTGTACAAGGACATGCAGGCTAATCCGGAGGTGGAAGTATCTGTTTCTGATCCCGCTTATGCGTGGCTTCGTCTCCATGGAAGGGCGGTTTTTGAAGATAATATGGAGGTAAAGGAAGCCTGCATGGCCAATCCGATTGTGAAAGGCCAGTATAATACAGCCGACAATCCCATTTTTGTTGTTTTTTACCTGGAGAATCCCCACGGTGTGATTGCTGATTTTTCCGGCAACCCGCCTTATGAATTTTAAGGCCACAATGAAGGAAGGATACAGAGCAGAAATATTTGAAATTGTATTGACTAAAAATTCCCGGCGCCAATATGGGCCGGGAAATTTTTTTTGCGCCATTTTTGGCGGGAGCGGAATAAGAATTGCGGAGGTGAAATATTGCGGTAAAATATTTCCCATATTGGTTATTGATGTAAACAGAAATTTGGTATATGATTAAGAAATGATGACACCTTGTACACGTTGAGAAAAAAGATTAAAAAGGGGTTTTTGTACGGCGGGCAGGGGTGGGAAACGGCAGGTACATAAGGGTGAGATGGAACATAGCTCCGGAAACAATATCATTGGTTATCCTGGGAATTATATGGGTGTATGCCAGGAAAGGCAGCCATCTGCCAAGTCTGAAAAACAGGATGTTCCAGGAGTGTCTGACTGTTACCTTTGCGGCCATGCTGAGCAATATACTGTCCACCTTTATGCTGAGCGGCTATATCCTTGTGCCTGTCTGGGTCACATGGGCAATCACCACCATATACTTTATACTGACACCTCTTATGGGGATGGTGTATTATCTTTATGCGGTTTCCGTTATATATGAAGAAAGGCCCCAGCTTAACCGCATGATTCTGTTAGGCGGAATTCCGGGGGCTGTCTATACATTGCTGGTACTGTCCAATTTTTTCACAAAATGTCTGTTTGATATCACTGCAAATCAGGGCTATGAGCAGGGCAGCCTGATTTTTATAACCTATCTTATTTTTTATGCGTACTGCGCGTGTTGCATTGTCATTGCGGTCAGGAACAGACGCTCCATAGACCGCCACATTTATCACATATTGGCCACATTTCCTGTTTTGGCTGTTCTTGTAATATTTTTTCAGCAGATGTACCCCAATATTATATTGTCCGGTTCCGCTGCCACCTGTGCATTGCTGATTATTTACCTGCATCTCCAGAACCGTCAGATATCCCTGGACTATCTCACCAATGTACCCAACCGTCAGGAACTTCTGAATATGCTGGACCTTCTACTGAGAAGGTATCCGGATAAGGATTTCACTCTGCTGGTTGTTTCCATACGTGATTTCAGGCAGATTAATAATGTATGCGGACAGCACGGAGGAGACGCCTTTTTAAAGCAGGTATGTGCCTTTCTGTGCAGTGCAGGTCCTAAGGAAAATGTCTACCGGTACAGCGGGGATGAGTTTGCGCTTTTGTTTGCCGATGACAAGGAGGGGATTGACGGCCGTGTGTCCAAATGTGTGGAGGATATACAGGCCCGCATGGCACTGCCCTGGCAGAACAGGGATTATCAATTCATCCTTCCTGCGGTCATTGGGATCATCCGGCGCTCCGGGTATGTGAATACCCTGGAATCAGCGGTCAGCGCCATTGAATATGCGGTGTACCAGGCAAAGACAGGGTGGTACGGCCAGGTACTCTACTGTGACCAGGAGATGCTTGGCAAGCTGGAGCGCAGGAAGCAGATCATCCAGGTATTAAAGGAGCAGCTGTCTGAAAAAAAGGTAGAGCTGTACTATCAGCCCATTTATTCCGTGGATACCGGGGACTTCAGGTTTGCCGAATCCCTGATGCGGATGAACCATACGCCAATCGGCCCTGTTTATCCGTCTGAATTCATTCCCATTGCAGAGGAGACAGGCCTTATCATTGACCTTACCTATGTGATCCTGGAGACGGTGTGCAGGTCATATTAACCATCTGTTGGAAAAGGGAATCCCCATAGAAGCCATCCATGTCAACTTTTCCGCCATCCAGTTCTCACAGCCGGATCTGGCGCAAAAGGTGCTGGACATCATAAAACGCAAATGGGACGCCCATGGGTGCTGTGAAGATTTGAGTTTACGGAAATGCACCCTGGCGGAGAAATCCGCAGGTGGTGACGGATTTTGCCAGTAGAGATGAAGAAACATGAATCAGGATGGGGCTGGATGATTTTGGGACCGGTTATTCCAATATTGCAACGGTAATCCGCATTCCCTTTGGCACGGTCAAGCTGGACAAGAGTTTTGTCCAGGCATCCATGGACAACAGGAAATCCGAATTGACCATGAGACACATGGTCCATGCCTTTAATGATCTGGGCATGTCGGTTGTGGCAGAGGGCGTGGAGACAGAAGAGCAGAAGCAGATGGTCATTGATTTGGGCGTGGAGCAGATCCAGGGGTATTATTATTCAAAGCCGCTGCCCGGGGACGAGATGGAGGGTTCCTAAAGGCAGCAGTAAAATAAAAGCAGAAATATAAAAGCAGCCAGGAAATTCCTTAAAAACAGGATGTTCCTGGCTGTCTTCTGTAAAATGCCTTACATGCGTTACGCTTGGCAGTCGTCATTCTTTAATAATCTCATACTTTGTAATATCCGGGTGAAAGGTGTCCTTGTCCGTGTCCCATGCCCCGGTTGGGCCAAGCCAGTAATAAAAATCAAGCTCGGTTGACTTGATATAGCAGTTGGTCTGTACATATCCGTCATAGTTAAAATAATACCACTTATTATCGATGCACCGCCATGTGTTGGTGGGATATGCATTGTTCTTATAGACGTAGCGGCGTCCAATCCGGTCCCTCTTCCATGTCCCGTTATCAAAATACCAGGCATCTTCCTTGGTGACGGTATATGGCTCTGACCGCTCAGACCAGGGGCCTGCCTGTGATTTGTATGTGCCGTATGCCCTGACGCAGAATGTATAGTCACCTTCCATATTGATGTAGGAACGGAAATCAAAGCGGTCATGTTTGGCCTTGACCGTTGACATCAGGCGGTTGTTCCGGTAAAGCTGGACTTCATAGCTTTTGGAACCCTCCACCTCGTCCCACACAGCGTTGCTGTTGCTCCAGCTAACGGCAGTGGAAGCCGGGAGTTTTAACTTATTTCCCAGTTTCACCTTATGCCCTCTTTCACCTGATGCCCTTTATCTATCCAGTATATGTTGGGGATAGAAGGAAAAATGCATGGGATTGGATGACGGTCCTGAATCTGTGGGTATCCGGGTTCCCTCCATACATACGGATTGGGCATGGGATGCGGAAAAAAGGGAGGAGTGCATTGGGTTCGGAACAAGGCAGGGGTTTGTATCAGGTGCGCAACGTGACGGGTGGCTATTTCGAATACAGAAACTATACCGGGTACAGAAAGGGGCGGATTCCTGCATCACAGCAAGAATCCACCCCTTTATGCCGTCCTTTGAGAACACTGCTTCCTGAGTCATCTCATATGCATACCATCCTATTCCTATCCCACCGGAGTAATGATTACCCCGGGGCCGCCGGATTCCCCGCCGGGGGAAGCGCCCTGTGCCTGGCCTGACTGGCTTTCGCCCGGTGAAGTGCCGGCCTGGGCGCTGCCGCCTGACTGGGAAGTCCCGCCAGGCTGGCTATTACCTCCAGGCTGACTGCTGCCTCCAGGTTGGCTGCTGCCTCCAGGCTGGCTGCCGCCTCCAGGCTGGACGCCGTCTCCTGACTGGCCCCCAGCGCCGTCCTGGCCGCCGTTATTTTCCTGTATCT
>ENA-OQCB01000410-OQCB01000410.1-human-gut-metagenome-genome-assembly--contig:-NODE-410-length-20208-cov-4.031821_pt1 | contig 20208 bp, 22 predicted proteins | sample MGYA00242493_ERZ504568 | MGnify/ENA primary metagenome ERZ504568 (study PRJEB26092, sample SAMD00036229) | human gut metagenome | host: Homo sapiens | study: EMG produced TPA metagenomics assembly of...
TTAAAAACTAAAGGTTTAAAAAATAATAAAATGAGTTTAACCTATAGGTTGACAAATTAAACCCTAGGGTTTATAATATAAGTGTAAAGAGATAAGGTAAACCCTTGAGGAGGAAAATAAATGGAAATAAAATTACAGGGAATATATAATCCATTAAAAGCGGTTTATGCAAAAGATTTGTAAAATCAGGTGATATTACGGTATGGAATTATGGCTATAAAGAAAAGGTGTTAGGCATAACATTTACGAAAAGTCATAAATCGGTGAGAGTTAAGATTTTATCTATAAAAAGTGGTAAAGATTTTACAAGAACATTGAGAGTTAATAGGCTTGTAGCTGTAGAAATTTGAAGGGGGTTCTTCCCCTCTTCCCTAAGTGGGAACGGAGGAAAACAAAATGGATGAATTAACAATTTTACGAAGAGCTATTCATCAAACGCTAGAGCTCATCGAAAAGGAAGAGAGAATCAATAAAAGATTTATCAAAAATCACGGTAGAGAAGACGACATAGCGCTCCGCCGGATAGAAAAATATAATGCTGAAGAAAGATATCTACATGACAGAATCGTGGCATTAGAAAATTACAGACAGCCCTGACGAGTATCTGAAAATTGATACGAAACGCTGAGATAGCGTCGGCTATGAAGCAAGGAGGATTTTGAAAATGAAATATACAAAATGGTACAGACCGTGCGATAAACTGACAGTGGAAAAAGCAATCGAAAACGGCAAAAAAAATTTCAATGTAAAAACGGTAACAATTAGAACAAGCGGAGCATATCTGACAGAAGAACAATACAATGCGCATAAGGATGCTTTAAAAAACAGGATTGTTCTCTTTACAGATTACAATATGCTGACAAAAGATTTTTATGTAACGACTGAGTATGGGCATTTTAGAAAATGAGGGGTTCTTCCCCTCTTCCCTAAGTGGGCACGGAGGAATTACAATGAAATTATATATGATAAAGCACTATTATGACGTTGAAGCCGATTTTGGTGATGCCGTTGAAAAGGAAGATTGCATCTTAATATTCAACGATAAAGTCGATGCAGAACTTTTCGTTAAAATATTTGAGAATCCACATGTATATGGTAAGTCCTATCATGAGTTATCATGCGGAGAGCTTAAAATCGAAGAAATGAATACGATTGACCATGAAAAAGCTATACATGTGATGAATGAAGCTAAAGAAACATACTGGTGGAATAAATAGGAGGATTTGAAAATGGAGAATCATAATGAAAAGACTTATGAAATGAAACAATATGAGCTATGTTTGGAGTGGTTTGAATTTATGACAAATGATTTGTTCATTGGTGACAAGTATTCGGCACAGGAATGTAATGTGTTACTTGGTCAATTCATGACAACTATGGAACGTGCTTTTGAGATTCCGTTGCTTTCCGGTGATTTCGAGCTATGGTCACTTGACCATCCGGAAGTTTCCGGACTGTATCGCAAAGCTTCTGATGCTCGTGATTTCTCAATTTATCCAGATGCATTAGAGGATACGTTTCAATTAGATCGTGGTGGTGATTCATGCATTAACTGTAATTGTTATGATGCTGATTGTGGTCAGTGTACTATGCCGGCTATTGACCTTGCATATGCTTGTCCTAATGAAATAGATGAATCGGAAACTGATAACATAGTAGTCAACTTAGGAAAGCGTATCAAGCAGATACGAGAAGCAGAAGGAATGTCACGGAGTGAATTAGGCAAAGCTTTAGAATTAAATAACCCTGATATTCGTATCGGGTCATATGAAAACGGAAAGAAATTTCCTCGAATACCAATGCTGAGAAAAATAGCTGATGCTCTAGGCGTTAGTTGGCAGTGGCTTATGACCGGTCGTATAGATGCAGTCACCTATATGACTATGAATGAGTTTGGCACTGATTTTGTATTATCAAATTATGATGCGCTTATGCAGTTTCTTGAAACAAATGTAAATTCTATTTCAGATAAACAGTTGGATGCCATTATAAAGTGTTTCGATATGATTGGAATTATATAATACGACTAGATGGTTATAAATGCGTGTAGAATCTAGGGCATTATAATCTTTCCTTACATGAGGAGGTATAACATGAAACATGTATTAGTAAGTAGAGACAATGTAAGCAATGGTGATTATTACGCTGGGTCATATCAGTTTCAAGGCGAATCATATCCATATTTTGCAAGTAAGGATATCAAACCAAAAAATTGGAAAACAAGAAAAGGCTTTGTTACAAATAAATAAACGATATGGCAATGATTATAAATTTTACATTAAAGAAATAGAATAGCTGTACAATCGACTAGGCGATTTAAAACAGGTGTTAAGCCTAGTGCGGTAAGAGGTATAACCCTCTTGCGTCACGTGAGACTAGTCTGACAATAATAAAAGGACAATGGGAATATGGACAATATTACATTTACAGTTGTCTGCGATAATCAAGAAGATTTTGAAGCAAAAAAGGCTTTAATTGATTTTTATAGCGGATTAACGGAAGAACGCAAAGAAAAGTTTAGTAACTTAATTGCTACATTGAATAGTCTGTTGATACAGAATCAGGAGTAACATAAAAGCGACATTTTGCGATTGTCACAGCTATATCACATATGGTACTATATAAAAGCACTGTAATTTTAAATAATGAATTTATGTACATAGGTCATTATTTACCACAGGAACGGAGGTCTATGTATTTAGGCTTCCGTTCTTTTTGCTGTCTATATTTCTTGGGAAAAGGGAGGAAAAGAGAATGATAGCTATTTATGTAAGGGAAAGTACACCGCGTCAATATGAAAAAGGATTTAATTTTGAAACACAAAAAGAAAAATCGTTGCAGTTTCTGGATTTATACGATATCGACGAAGAATACAAATTTTACTTAGAAAAAGGAAAGAGTGCATGGACAACAAACCGACCGGTTTTAAAAGAGTTAATGCAGGATATAGTTGACGGCAAAATAACAACATTGGTAATCTACAAACTAGATAGATTATTGAGGAGACATAAAGGCAAGGAAGAAATTTTAAGTCTTTTAGAAGAATATAATGTAACCCTTATGAGTGTGTCTGAAAAAATTGACACTTCCTCATCATACGGCAAACTTATTCTTAATATGATGGTAAGCTATTCAGAGTGGGAAGAAGACGTAAATTCTGAACGTACAAACGATGGTCTGACGATGGGCGCTGAGCTAGGATATTTCATGAATGGTGGAAGATGCCCATTCGGTTGGGAACGCTATACTGTGGGTAACCATAAGAAAATCAAGGTGAATCGAGCAGAGAAAGAAGTTATACATAAAATGGCGGAATATATACATAATGGTTATTCAACTTATCAAGTTAAAATGTTGATTAACGAAAATGAATACCTAAAATCTAAAAATAAGACTTTTTGCGAAAATCAGATAATCAATATTTTAAAAGATAAAAAGAACGTGGGAATATATGAGTATAAGGGCAAGGAATACGTTCTAGAGGGTGAAACCATATTTACGGAAGCTGAATATAAGCAAGTACAGAATGACCTTGCAGAACGCTCTTATACAGGCAGATACAGCTATCTGTTTGACCATAAGGTGCGGAGTATAAAAGGTGCAAAAGCAAGGTTAGAATGTTCAGTGAAAAAAGATAAAGTATACTTGTATTATTTTGACAATCAATCGAAAAAAAGAATCAGTGAAAGCATGGTAAAAAAACAATTTATAAAGTACATGAAAGAAAGTAATCTCTTGTACATACAGAAGCGAACAAAGTCCAGAAGTGCAGATATAAGGCATATAGCGGCGCTGAGAAGGCAGTTAAAGAATATGTATGAAAATATGGAATTAACGACTGAAGTGTATTTTGAAGAAATGAGGAAGTTAGATAAGGAACAGCGGTCTGCTGATAACTACTATAAGCGCTATGTGCAGGAATTTGATATATGGTTTAATAGTTTAGATTATGACCAACAAGTTAAAATAATATGGCAGAACATAAAGTGTATTGAAGTTGATTTTGAAACAAAGGAGCTTCGGTTTAATAGTTAGTCGAAAATAACAGTATCTATAAAATTGCATAAAAAACGGGGGTTCAAAAAAGTTGTTTTTAGTGCGCAATTTAATTATAAATAGGTTGACGGTATCAAGGCAATATGGTATTATATATGTGTAAAGAGAAGCGGTGTAGTGCCGCTCTTCAAAATGAGTATAAATTCGATGGGCGAACCAATAATCGCTCCATATATCAAATAAGCCGATAATTATCGGCTTTTTTTGTGCTTTTTGAAAACTTGACCAACGATTTGACCAACTTTATGGCTGTACTGAAGAACACCTGCGTGTTTAGACAAAAGCGTAGCTTCCTTTACAGATAAGGGTATTTCTAGATACAGCCCTTAAAGGCTTCCGATTCTATAGCCACTCAAAAATCACAGAGAACCCTACCGTTTTTTTATACAGAAATATGCAGCATAAGAGAAAGTGCGCAAAAGCAGGCTGTCTACATGCTGCCATCGCTATCAATACGCTGATGCACATCTTATTTTATTCTTATATTACAGAGCTTTAAGTTCTAAACACAAACTTTTCTATCCTTCTAAGCGATATGTTCGCCCTTCAGAAAGCGTTTATAAAACAAAGGAGATGCCGTATAATTCATTTGAAAATGGTGATAAGTAATCAGCGGGAGTCATGAAGCATTTGATTTTCGCTTTTTCTTATCAGGATGTGCCTTATGAAAAAAACAAAGCGTATTCTTTTATCATAAATCATGGAATACTTTGCGGAATACCAGCAGCAGGTACCATCCTTTTTACGTTTTTTCATCTCGAAATAGCCATGCGGTTCCCCGGACAGCATCGCATTATAAAAGCGTATGAATTCCGGTATGCTTCCTCTCTCTACCGTACCGTCTTTCACAATACTCATTGGCACTTCATACATAATCTGCGAAAGGTCAAAGTCTTCGCTGATCTGCGGTGGCAGCGTTAACCTGCATTCCTCAATATCAAAGGTATACATCAGCTGATCCTACTGCTGCCTCCCTTTTACTATATCGAATGTCTGCAGTATTGTATTGCAATGTTTAGGTAATCTGTAATTTATGGAGCTGCAGGACAATCACAAATGGCAAATTTCTCACAGCCATGTCTCTGCTTCTAAACATCAGAAGACCGATCTGGAGAAGAATTCTTAACAGATAAATCCCAGAATCATGAAAAAAGGATCCATATCATCGTAAAAAAGATGAAAGTGACCCTTTTTGTTTATCCTGTTGTTTTTTCGTCAAAGCAGGAAGAAATCTTCAGTAACCCCAATCTTCTGCAGGTTGGGCGAAAGCTTCAACTGCTGATAACTGCTTTCTAAACGTGTATGGACTTATCAGCGAAGCATTGTTTTTGCTGCGACTGCGAGAACCTTTGGATTTTTATGATACGGTGTCACCGGGCACAGCTTCTTCTCAATACCAAGCAGTCCGTAAACTGCCATACGTGCTGCGCGTACAGAATATTCCTCCGTGAATACCATATCCTCCGGAATCTCCACAAATTGTGAAATCATGGCAAAATTGGTAGAGCCGCTTGGGATAACCAGCGGACGATCACTCATCGCTCTTGGCTGGAATTGTGAATCGATATACGGCATCATGCATGGGATGACGTTCACTACGGATTCCATGATATCCTTCGTATTCTCTTCAAAATGCAGATGGTGAATCAGCTCCATCAGGATTTCCTCACCGCTGCACTCCCGCATCGGTTTTTTCACGTAATCACCAAGCGCATCCGTATACAGGCCATAGCCCCAGAAAATTGTTGTATTGGCATCCTGTGCCTTGAAATGAGGCTGTGCTGCCACTACAATGGACATCAGCCAGCTGGAATCCTTAAAGGTCATAAGTGCACCACTGCCCGGAATATTGCCGGAGAACTGCTCAATCATTTTCAGCATCCTGTTCCCTTTCATTGTGACAGTGAAGCTCTCCCAATTGGTCTCCTCCGGCTTACCAAAGAATGGCGTTGGATCGCCCAGAACCGGCTTCTTTTCTGCAACTCGTTTCCACAGCTGCGCTGAAATCGGATCCTTTGGTTCATAAGGTGCCGGTGTTTTAAAGTCACCAAGCGTTGCACAATCCGTCATACAGCCATTTGTCATAATACATAAATCACTGTCCTCCAGATGGATGGTGCGCTGTTTTCCATTTTCCAAGAGATGAATATCTGTAACTGTTACACTGTCTTCCTTAAAATCCAGATCCTCGACAACAGCACGAATGCTGAAGTCCACACCAAAGCCCTCCAGATATGCCTTTAACGGAAGAATCACAGATTCATACTGGTTGTATGGTGTTCTGGTTACTCCCTCAAGCGTTTCAATACGTGGAAACTCCAGAATCATACGATTCATATACCGGCGGAATTCAAATGCACTGGACCATTTCTGAAAAGCAAAGGTTGTCTGCCACATATACCAGAAATTTGTAGTGAAGAAGTGCGGACTATCCTTAAACCACTGTTCAATGGTTACATCATCCAGCTTTTCTTCCGGTGTTGCAAGCAGCTTTGTCATCAGAAAGCGGTCGGTATTGTTAAACTGCATGCTGCGCACATCCTGAATCACGCCATAACGATCCACCAGTCTGGCCTGCGCATGCGTTGGATGCAGGTGATCAAAATTCAATATTTCTTCGGTCACACTTTTTCCCGGCCAGTCCAGAGAAGGAATGGAGGAAAACAAGTCCCAGAAGTTCTCATAGGTTTCCTCATTCAGCATTCTGCCCCCGCGGCAGACAAACCCATTCTGCATCGTCCCTGCACCGTCATTGCTTCCGCCAAGGATGCTCATCCCTTCCATGATATGAATATTCTCTCCATGAAAGCTGCCATCCTGAATAAGGTAAGCCGCTGCCGATAAGGAAGCCAGACCGCCGCCAATCAGATAGGCCTGCCGTTCCCCTTCTCTTCCGCTGCTCACCATGCTCTGGGCACTCTGTTCGCGTTTCTTCGTAACATGACGCACTGCCGTTGCTGCTGCAATACCCGCTGCAGCAGCCGCTGCACCTGCAGCAAGTTTCTTTGTCTGTCTCTTCATACAAATCTCCTCCTATGTTTTGATATACATATGCTACTTCTATCTGGTTTCAGTATAGCGCGTTTTCATGCCTGTGTATTTATACAGTTTTAATACTTTGTCTGTTTTCTTTTAGTATATGAAAAAAAGCGAAAGCCATGCGCCTTCGCCGTCACATATTTAACTTTTTACGCATGCGTTCCGAGTTACTCGCATACATCAGTGCAGCTTCCTTATCAATTCTGCCTGCTTCATACAGCTTCATAAGACTCTCATCCATGGTTATCATTCCCTGATCCCTTCCTGCAATCATGGAATTTTCCAGCTGATGAATTTTTCCTTCCCTGATTTGCGTACGAATCGCCGGATTGACGATCATAATTTCAAAAACAGGTATGATACCCCCATCCGTGGCCGGCACCAGCTGTTCACTGATAACAGCATGCAGCGTCATGGACAGCTGTACGCGAATCTGCTGCTGCTGTTCACTTGGAAATACATCAATCATGCGGTCAATGGTATTGGCTGCCCCCATGGTATGAAGGGTCGATAAAATTAAATGTCCGGTCTCTGCGGCAGTAACTGCCGTATTGATCGTCTCAAGATCCCGCATTTCTCCAACCAGTATGACCTCCGGGGCTTCCCGCAGGGCAGAACGCAGCGCGTTTAAATAATCCTGTGTATCGTGATACACCTCCCGCTGAGAAACAATGCATTTTTTTATGGGCGTGCAGATATTCAATCGGATCTTCTATCGTTATGATATGTACGTTGCGGCTTTCGTTGATTTTATCAATGATGCAGGCGAGCGTCGTTGATTTTCCGCACCCAGCCGGTCCGCTTACCAGAATCATTCCCTTTTTCACCGCCGCAAGAGATGTGATGACCTGTGGTATATTCAATTCAACAGGATCGGGAAGTTCAAAGCGGACAACGCGCAGAACCGCTGCCTGCGAATTTCTCTGCAGATAGACATTGCAGCGAAACCGCCCGACATCCGGTATGGAAAAGGAAAAATCATCATCCTTTTTTTTGAGAAAATCCTCATAGGTATTCTGCAGCGCATACTGATAAATTTCCTGAATCAGCTGAGCTGTGTCATTGGGCATCAGCCTGGTTTCCTGCATGGAGTGAATTTCTCCATTGATTTTAAAGGCATATGGATGCCCTGCTACTAAAAATATATCCGAAGCATCCCTTGCGATTGCTTCCTTCAGCATCTGTTCGATTGTCACCATCACAGTGCATCTCCCTTCGTAATTGTTTTCCATGCTTTTATATGAACAGCACTTCCCTGCTTCTGCAATCTCAGCTGCAGCTGCTGTGCATCCTGAACCGGTATTGTCACAAGCAGCTCATCCTGCTCCCAATCCGTTTTCATCGCATATTCCTGCAGCAGCGACTGCACCCTGCTTTGTTTCAGACTTTGCTGCAGGGTTTGCTTTGGATACTGCCGGAGTTCATCAATCAGCAGCTGTGCTCCCGCATCACTTTTGGCAACTGCCTCCTGATACAGCTTCTCTCGCTGTGCAATTTTTTCGTTTTGTAATGAGCGTGTGTACGAAAGTACTGACAAGATCATCATACACAAAACGACGAAAATCATGAAGATACTGGATGCTCCCAGACCAATCTGCACGCCGCGCTTTTCAAGCTTCATTTTTGAACGCCCCTCCAGCAGAAGGAGACGTACAAGCTCTTTGTCATCGCGGTAAATACAAAGCTCACAAAGTGCCCGACCACTTTTTTCAACCGCTTTCTTCTGTTCAATTTCAACCCGATAATATCCTGCCTGCGAAGATGACCGGTTTCCGTTCTCATCCAAGTAAAAGATTTTCTTCTGCATTGCCTGCTGTACCTGGGGAATCTTTCGCTGTGCCACCAGATTTTCTCCATATTGCAGCGCATTCCGCGTATCTGCAGCCAGATTATTTTTATCCTTTGCCGTTCCCAAAACGAGCACACAAACCGCACTCGCCAGGGTAAAGAAGAAAAGCACAAAGATGAGCTCCATCAGAAACGATATCGATTTATTTGCATGACTCTCCCGCATAGCGCTTCCTCCTTACTCACTCTTCAGCTCCATCATCATACGGCTGGCTTTCCCCTGCTCATCGTGGATGCTCACTTGCAGCAGACCTCCATTTTCCTGTGCTTCAAAGTCATAAACGGTAAACAGTGATGTCCCTGCAGAAAGCATCGGCTTCACTTCCTCACTCGCATACAGCTCCCGCAGCTTTCCCTCATATTCATATATATAGGTAACAATACGTTCTTTCTTATCGTGTATTACAATCGCATCCGTGTCCTCCAGCTGTCTCACAGATACGGCCCGTCTTCATCCGCACTTCTAATTTTGCGTCGAAGATATGCCAGGGTGTATGCATACGCTCGAACCTCTTCCCCTGCTTAATGATAGCCTGATAGCTTCCGGTCTGAAACAGAAGCACCAGAAACGCACAGATTACAAATACATGTAAATAACGATAGAGAGAACAAAATATCAATGGAATGTCGTTGTTTCATGGCTGTTCACTCCTTGGATACACATCCGTATCCGGCATGATATTTGCCCCCGATGTAATGATAGCGGATGCGATAGGCATCCTCCTGTATATACAAACCATAGTGCTGCCTTCAGATACTCCAGCGACTGGGGGTATGCGCCCTCGATACTGTAGCATTCCAGTGCTGCCTTCTGAATTGCCTCCTTAGCACGCTGTGCATCCTCCCTGCTGAGTCCGCTGTCAGCTGTCGAAAATCCGTAATAGAGCATGACCAGGATTCCCATGAACATAAAAAGCTGCAGACCCAGCAATTTTTTTCTTATGTTTCATCATCCGATGGATGACATAATGCTCATCAGCGGCAGCATGACAGAGAGCAGTATGATTCCTACGATTACAGATAAAACAATCACAATGACAGGTTCAATGGTATTCAGGAAGGTTGAGATACTGGTATCCACATCCTTCTCGTATAGGGTGCTCACCTTCTGCATGACCTCATCACTTTTTCCGCTGTGAAAGCCGGTGATGATCATACTCGCATATACTCCCTGATAAAGCGCCTGCTCGCGCAGACATTGCGAAAAGCTTTTCCCCTCCTGCATATCACTGCGGCAGGCATCAATTTTCTTTTGAACCGCCTCATCCCCGACAACATCTCTAAGATACCCCAGCGCCTCCTCCATTTCATACCCGCTCGTAATGAACAGCGACAGGGCATAGGTCATTTTCGCCATGACCATGTTATGGTAGAGCTGCTTTGTCATAAACAGATGGGAAAGGAACGATTTTCCTCCTGATTTTCTAAAGGTCACTGCAAGTAGAATCCCTCCCAGCAGGAACAGTGTCAGTATGATAAAGGAGGCTGTGGCAAACAGCTGTCCAAAGCGCATCATGGAGGCGGCCGTCCCCTGAAGGGCAGCTCCCATATGCAAAAGAACCTTTTCAAATATCGGCAGAACCTTCCATACGATAATGCCGACTACCGCCCACATCATCAATAACAGAATCGAGGGATAGGTCAGTGCCTCCTTCAAGGATTGCTTCAGGTCACTGCTGCGCTCATAATATAGCGCCAGCTCCTTCATAACATTATCGAGATGACCGCTGATTTCCCCGATTTCAACCATTTTCTTGGCATACGTGTCGAAATACGGAGCCTCTTCCAGCGCCGCGCTGAAGGAACCCACGACATGTACCTGTTCCAGCAAACATCCGGCTGCCTCCTTCATATGCGGATTATCCGTATCGTCCCCTATGATTTCCAGCCCCTCCTCGACAGATAATCCGCCTGCGAGAATCATCGATATCTGGGTACAGAAATCAAACATTTCCTCAGAGCGTAATGTTGTATGTGTCATACCGTTTTCCTCCTAGTAGTAATACTTATCTTCATAGTCATCTTCATAATCAATGTCACTGGCATCAAAGGTTGGATCCATACGGCTCCATTTCTTTGCATGCAGCAGAATATCGGGATTGATCCATCCCTTTCCCTCAATATATACCTCAACCCAGGCATGATATTCAATCGTGGTATTTCCCGTTACCAGTCTGGTTGGAATCTGCTGGCTGCGCAGCATCGCCGCAAGCAGAGCCGCATAATCAAAGCATATCCCTTTTTTGCTTTCCAGTGTTTCATCCACGACAGGAAGCACATAAATATCCTCTACTTCCTTCGCCTTTTTGGAATCATAGCTGATGTTATCCACAACATAATTATACAGTGTTGCAATCCGCTTCAATACGGTATCATCATCCTTCGTCAGATCAAAGGCTTTTTTTACAGCCGCCGTATGACTGTCATAGTTCACCGTCTGATTTGGATATAAAAACGGTATCCGCTCATTTTCAAGCTTGACATCCAGTGACAGGGTCAATGTGATCGTATAGGTTTTCCCAGAACGATTTTCGAGTACCTTTACCAGATATGTTCCGCTTCCCTGCTCAAAGGGAAAGGTTTCATATTCGTTTTCCTTTGTAAAATCATATGCGATGTTTCCTACACCGTCCTTCGTTATCTGGAGGCGCATCCTTTTTTCAGGCTTGTGCAAAAGCTTGGCCTGCAGATATCCGCTGCTTGTATTGCTGTAATCGATTTGTACCAGTCCGCTGGAATCCACAGCCACCTGCTCTCCGGGGCTGCTGGGCAGACGAAGCTCAGACATTTTCGGACTCGGTGATGGTTCATATTCGCTTGGATACTTCTTACCGTCTTCCTTGCCTGCACAACCGCTGATCAGCAGCAGAGCTGTCAGAAAGCATAGAAAACATCTGAATTTCATGCTCATACCGCTCTCTCCTTGTTTTGATTATTATAGCATTCTTTTCATCAGGAGAAAAGCTTTCTTACCATATGCCCACAATGAGAAAAGCAGGAGGCAGAAAGTAAAACAGAAACAACTATCAGCATACAGCAAAAAGCTATATTCGCTACCGGAATACAGCTCGTTCCAATTTTCATTGCATCCTGTTTAGGATTATATATTTTGGATATTGACAGATTACTATTTTGCTAGTGCATTTCAAAACAGCGCATTCTCCTGATCCGTGTCCTTATTCACCGTTATTGTATCCACTTCACACGATATGTGTCTTATAGACCAGAGTCTCCTTGGAAGCAGTTATTATATCTGTTACTTCCAATCTTCTTCTTTTTTATAAAAGAGGAAAGCCATGTTTGCATCCGGCTTATTTATAAATACCCATCCACGTTTATCTCTTTATCATAGGATGTATGGAAAGGAGGCAGATATATGGCAAAGGTTATCGTATATAATGTATATACGCAGGCATTGGAAACCTTCTACCTGGAGGAAAATGATCCAATGCCGTATGCATACGATCGAACAATGCTGGTGAGAGAATTCAGAGGATCGTCGCGATCCAGTGTTCTATGGACAACAAATGCGGCAATGGAAGCATGGAATGCAACACGAAGAACCTATGGAGCCCCCATACCTTTTCGGTATGCATTTAAACGAATCTGGGAAGGCGGACATGGGAAGCAGTCACAGCATTATGCAGGTGTTTCCTTCGATGTGGGACAGGCATTGACGCAGGCAGAGCGTAACAGAATCTGGAATACTGCGAACAATCTTGGTGTCTGGGTTTATGTGGAGCCTATTTACATGACACCGACCTGGGTACACTTCGACAAACGGTATGGCACACCGGCCTGCAGTGCCGGATTCCCTGTTTTACGCAGTGGCAGCCGTGGTGTTTACGTTTTGATTCTACAGGATGCATTAAACGCATTAGGCTACAGTACACAGACCCTTGATGGGGTATTCGGAGGAAATACACGGAATGCATTAGTTGCATATCAGCGTGATAACGGACTCAGTGCAGATGGTGTAGTTGGATGTGGAACCTGGACAAGGATCGTTAATGAGGTAGTAGGAATCGGAAGGACTCCAACGGTTATCGATCCGTAGAAAAAAAGCGTGGGTATGAGTTTACTCACGCTTGTACATAAGAAGTTTTATTTTCTATGATGGAGAATCCATACAATTTCCATAAAAAAGAAAAAGGATGAAATAACTTCAGACCTGAAGTCTTTGTTCTCTATTTTTTAGAAACTGTAGTCAAAAGGTGGTGATTTACATGGCATTACAGATTAAAGGATAGAATTAAAAAAATGAAAAGCAGAAAATTCCATATTATCTGGATCACTGCCCGTAATACTGCCATGAATGACTCTGATGTAAATTCACTTGTGATCCGTGGGCAGAAATTAGATTCTGCCGATATTTTTTCGATTGCAAAAGATGTATATGAGCAACCTGGAAAAAGTAGATGTATATGTAAGGCAATGAAATCACTAGAAAAACACCATTATTTTTTTCTTTTATGAAAAAAGGAATTAGATTGGAATGAATTTTTCCTTATGCTGATCCCTTTTATTTCAATCAAAAAAGCTGTCTGACTGCAAATCTGTAAGCTAACAGGGATTGCATACATCAAGGCTTCCACCGGTACTCTATTCACTGACATCGAACTGCCATAATATAAAAAGATTTCAGAACACATCCTCTGAAACCTTTTTCTTACAAACATGATGGCCGATGTCATTTTTTAGGACTACATGTCCCTCCGCTACTCACATGAACCTGAATACCGTTTTTAAGCGGTGCTACAAAAAAACCGGTAATAACACCGAGCAGAAACGCATTCAGTAGATACGACTTCTGACGCTGTTCTATGAAAGCTCCTCCTGTAATCCCCTACAGAATAGCACGAAACATATACAAACGCAAGTCTGATTCCCTATATCCTTATGTATGGAATCGCCAACAGCTCCATCACCACCGGTTCCTGTTCCTTTGAAAACGTGCGGTACACCTGACGGCTGTAAACCTCACCGCTTCGCTTCAGATTATGCTCCCTGAAAAATGAGCGAACGGTTTCCGTTATTCCAGCATCCGTCTTTAAATTGTCAAATGTGCATAAAACAGCATGTGCAGCACTGCGTAAGTGAAAATATGGATTCTCACAATACTGTGCATATTCCGCACAATCCTTATAAATTCCAAACCCCTTCTCACTTCTCCAGACACCATTCTCTTCATAATAATGAACGCTTTGGAAAAAAAGATCCGCATAATTGGAAAAATTGTGAAATCCCTTTGGCTGCTCCTGTGCAAAGGAGGACTGAATGCAATGCTGTGTTGATATGAAATACATATCCGGGCGCATTCCGTAAATGCACCTTCCCTTTGATTGCTCTGCAGTCTGTAGGATATCCAGACAGTTCATCAAATTGCTTGTTTTCATCTGCAGAATTCTCAGCCGCTCCTGCGTTGATTGCAGAGTTTCCGATATCACCTGCTCATAGGAATGCAAAGAACCATTCAGAAACTGCTCCCGTATCAGCTGCAAACTGATTCCCATCTGTGATAAACGTTGTATGTACAGCAGCTGGCTCAGCTGCTCCTCGGTAAAGTATCGGTAATTGGTCTGCGGATCCTTTTCCGGTTTAATGAGTCCCATGCGCTCATAATGTCGTATTGCCTCCGTAGTAACACCCATAACCTTTGCAATATCACCGATTTTATAAATCATAGCATTCACCCCCAGCTATTGTAATCCTCTTTCCAATTTCTGTATAGTAAAATAATCGATTTTAGCTGCTGTAGTCACGATCTGTGCTCATTTCTCAGAAACCGGATTTCACACTCCAGCTCATAGCCGCTATGCTCTTTGACCTCCTGCTGAACTCTGTGAATCAGCTCCAGAAAATCCTGACTGCTGGCAGCCCCGCGATTGATAAGGAAGCCGGCATGCTTTGTGGATACCTGTGCATCATGCACCTCTGTCCCCATCAATCCAGCATCCCGTATCAAAGCAGAAGCATAATTTCCCTGTGGCCGTTTAAATGTGGAGCCTGCACTATAGGCATCCAGCGGCTGCTTTTCTCTTCGCCGCCGCATCAGCTCCTCCATTTGTGCCAGGATTGCCTCCTGTCTTCCAGGAATTAGTGCATACACAGCTTCCAGTACGATACCTCCATGCTTTGAAAAACGACTATGCCGGTAGGACAGCTCCAGCTGTGCTGCACAGCTTGTATGAAGACTCCCGTTTTCATCCAGCCAAACCACTTCAAGCAAAACATCCTTTGTTTCTCCGCCATACGCTCCTGCATTCATATAAACGGCCCCTCCGACACTTCCCGGAATTCCACAGGCAAACTCCAGACCGCTCAGAGAATGCGCTGCACAAAATGCACTTACCGCCTTGATGGCTGCCCCGCTTTGTGCACGCACACGATTTTCCTTCTCCAGTCGGATGCTGTTAAAATTCGTTGCCAGGACGATGACCATTCCCTGAAAGCCTTCATCCATTGCCAGAACATTGCTGCCGTTACCAAGCAGAAACCATTCTATGCGATGCTGTTTGCATACTGCCAGACATTGCTGAATCTGTGTAATACTGGATGGCTCCGCCAGAATCTGTGCCTCCCCGCCGATATGCAGTGTCGTATATTGCTTTAATTCGATATGTCTTCTTGCCGCAATCCCTTCATCCTGAAGGAACTGGTATGCCTTTTCAAATATATCCACATATATCATCCTCTCCCCTCTATTATATGTGGAATCTGATAATGTTAAATAGAAATGCCCGTAAAATTCATTCTCATCCCAAAAGAACAACGCCACGCAGGCATTCAGACAACCCGGTTGATAACAGTTCCTTCCATATACGCTTCGATATTTGCGGACACCAGCTGTAAAAAGACGCTGTCTGGTTTCCAGACCACGCCATCCCATATGCGGTGTAATAATGACATTCGGCATTGTGTACAGTGGATTATCCTCACGCATCGGCTCCTCTTCCTGCACATCCAGTGCCGCTTTGGCAATCTGCTTGTTCTGCAAGGCCGCAATCAGCGCCTGTTCATCAATCAGGGCTCCACGGGCCGTATTGATAATAGCGGCGGAAGGCTTCATCATCGACAGATGCACTTCGTCGATCAGATGTCTGGTTTCAGAGGTAAGCGGACAATGCAGAGAAACATAATCACTTTCCTTTAAAAGCTCTGGCAGGGAAACAAAGCGTACTCCCTCCACATGCTCACGCGGTGTTCTCGTATACACCAGAATTTTCATATCCAGGACTTTAGCAATACGAATCACCTCCTGTCCGATACTGCCGTAACCGATAACTCCCAGCGTCTTATCATTGACCTCGGTATGCTCCACCAGCATATGGTCTGTGAAATTTCGGTAATCTTTATGTTCCAGCATTTGCAGCTGCTCGCGCATGGAGCTGCTAAGGCTTAAAAGCAGCATAATCGCCGTATGTGCCACACGCTTTGTGGAATAAGCGGGCGTATTGCACACAATGATTCCCTTTTTGCGGCAGGCCTCCAGATCGATATTGTTATAGCCGGTCCCTGCTTCACAGATTAAGCGCACACTGTCCGGAAACTGCTCAATCAGCGCTTTGGAAAGCTCAAGCTCCTTACTGACTACAATTTCACAATCCTGAACACGCTGTAGAATCTCCTGTGGATCACTATCCTCATAAGCAACAACATCTCCCTTTATGCAGCTGATATCAAGCCTATGATCATAATTGATTCGTGCGATATTTAACATACAGATACGATGCTTCATATTTCCCTCCTTGTTATAGCAGCACATTCCGTAAGCTGTTCCTATAACCTTTTCCTTATACGATAATATTTTATCATGTTTTTCAGGATATCTGTCCTTTTTCACAAAATTGTAGTATCCTTATGCATGTGAGGTAATCTTATGAAGAAATGGATAAAGCAAACAATAAAATATATACTGCTGGCGATGTTTGTTGCCGGCATGCTCTATTTCAATATCAAGGACCATGCTGCGGAAATCTTCGATACGCTGCAGCATTTGCAGCTACGCTATACGCTTGGACTGATACTGCTCAGTGCTTCTGTTTATGTGATAGGAGGAATCGGAATCTGCGTTCTGTGCAGGAAGGTCAATCCTGCTTATCAAATGAAAAGCGGAATATCCAATGCAATGATTTCCCTTTTCCTGATGAATGTCAGTGCCTCCGCTGTAGCAAAGGCGGCGCAGATGCTGTTATTTAAGGTCAGGAACATATCATGGGAGCAGGGCTGCAGTATTCTCGTCATGGATCAGATTCTGTATCAGATATCCTATATGGCCCTCAGTGCATGTGCTGTTTTCATCAGCTGTGATTTTCTGATCCCTTTATTTCCAAAGGAAAGCATCCTGGCGCTCACCGGCTTTGCAATCAGTATTTTTCCCATCCTTATTGTCGCGCTGCTGTTTCTGTGGCCGGGTGTTTTCGCAGGACTGAGCAAAGGTATCGGCTATCTGATTGACAAGCTGCAGCTGCCATTTGACAAGCTGTCCATCCAGCATGCGCTGCAGCGCTTCGCAGATTCTCTGCAGACAGCAAACGGTCTGTATAAAAAGGATTACCGAGTGATGCTAAGGGTTCATCTACTGAACACAGTAAAGCTGAGTATACGGCATTCTCTGCCGCTTCTCATCGCATTCTTTCTGCAAATTGATCTCCGTCTGCAGGATATCCCACTCTTTTTTTCAGCATCCTTTTTTGTAGATCTGATATTATCTGCTCTTCCGGTATATGGCAAGCACGGCGTAGCAGAAACAACCTTTACCCTTATATTTACTCCTCTCGCCGGTGCAGCTCAGGCTGCCAGCATCATGCTGGTATGGCGGGCAATCACCTTCTATACCAATACCGTGCTTGGTGGTATCTGCATGATCCTGTCTCCGGATATCAGCCGCAGCAGTCTGAAGGAAATCAAGCAGAATTCCAAGATGTCAACTTAGCAGGAAGCGTTATAGCTCATGCTGAAACAAATTCAGCAGCTTACAGAAAATGAAGTCACCCATATGTTCGTGATGCTTTGCATTGCCATATCTATGATTATAGCAAATGCATGATCCTATCCGCATGAAAAAGCACGGCTGCATACTTTCTAAATGCAGGCAAAAAAATCTCGAAGCTGTGCATTTCCTAATGAGTTCCCATTTGTATAAGCTTAAAAACCTGAAGAAAGCAGGCTGTTAGACAAAAACTGAATGCCGTATACAATCCGTTATGAATTCCTGCATCCTAAAAAGCTGTCTGAATCACACGTTTGTCCGTGTATGAATCAGACAGCTTTTCTGCAGCTTGCCTCTTTTCAGCCGTTAGTTTTGTATCATCAGCTTTATGATCTCATCATCCGTTTCCTTCATGCCATCTCTTGCCAGCTGACCGACACCCATGATGGTTTCCTCAATATCGCGGCAAACAATACCCTCTCCGCGATAGAACTGCTTTCCCTTTTGATACATCATACAGCCCATGATGCCGGCATCAACCGCCGTTGCTATTTTTGCGGCACAGGAAGGCTTTGCACCGTCACAAATCATACCTGACGTTATTGCGAGTGCATTGACAATGGCATGGCAGATATGATCATAATCTCCGCCCAGCAGATATGCAATCCCTGCACCTGCGCCTGCACCTGCACTGACTGCACCACAATAAGCGGATAGCCGACCGATATATTTTTTCTGATACAGTGTGGAGAGATTGGATATGAGCAAGGCCCGGTACAGCTGTTCTTCACTGGATTGGAGCTCCCTTGCATAGGCGATTACCGGAAGAGAGCAGGTCATTCCCTGATTTCCGCTTCCGCTGTTGATAATAACCGGCAGCATCAAGTTCTACATTAACACGCTTCAAAATCCGGCGATCGATGTTCCACGTCACTCCTGCCCCTACGGCACCGTTCATCAACGTTTGTACTGAACTCTCACGAATCGTGTCGATCTCGCCTCCGCGATGTTGCGCCAATATTTGCAAAGGAATATAGCAATGGAAAGTCAAAGAAGGGGCATTCAACTTGAACCGTGTAGATAATCCGACAGTAAAAGCTTCCTGATGAGTATCATCCCGAAAGATAAAACTCTGCCAATCAATCCAAGCATCCAGATCGATCCAGGGAGCACCTGCCAATACCTGAAAACCCGTCTCCGGATCGGCAGTCAAATTCAACTCCGGATTATACAAAGGTGCAATCAGTCCATGATTGGAGCCTCCATATATATTCCCTAAAATCAAGTCTACTGATTTCATCGATATTTGTGCCCGGAAAAAAGGCAAAAGATGAGCACCTTTCTGATATTGTTCACCTTTCCACAGTGCTATGTCTTGATAAGAAACACTCGGATATCGATAAGCCCCACTAAACCACAACATATGGACTCCTCCTTCCAATTTGATATTCTTCAAAGGATAATATACAAATTTGGGTTGTATCCAGAGTCCCGGCAATGAATAGCCTTTTATCACTGTACCGGCAAATTCATTGTCTTTGAAAAAGCTGATATTGTCCAACTCCAGAAGAAGTTCTCCTTTTCGTTCGGGGCTTATTTTATAATCGGTACTGGCAAACTCGCTCTACCAGTTGCGCCTTTGCGGGATAACTCCTCCTATAAAACTAATACTAAAAGGCATCTACATAAATATTGCCATTTTTTTGTCAGTCTATAGTGACTGCATATCATTCAGTCGTTTATAATATCCGTTTTTAGCCAATAATTCTTCGTGTTTTCCGCGTTCTACAATTTCCCCTTCGTACAGCACACAAATTTCATCTGCATTTTTGATGGTAGAGAGGCGGTGGGCAATAGCAATCGTCGTACGTGTTTTCATCAAACGCTCCAGCGCTTCCTGTACCAAACGCTCTGACTCAGTATCCAAAGCGGAAGTAGCCTCGTCAAGAATCAAAATGGGAGGATTCTTCAAGATGGCACGGGCTATGCTGATGCGCTGGCGTTGGCCCCCGGAGAGCTTGCTGCCCCGGTCACCGATATTAGTATGGTAACCGTCTTCTTTCTCCATGATAAAATCGTGTGCATTGGCTATTTTGGCGGCCTCAATCACCTGCTCCATAGTCGCGTTCTCAACGCCGAAAGCAATATTATTGAAGAATGTATCATTGAACAAAATAGCTTCCTGATTGACATTTCCTATCAGGCTGCGCAAATCAGAGATACGAACATCCTTGATATTGACTCCGTCTATAGTAATCGTCCCTTCCTGCACATCGTGATAGCGTGGCAATAAATCTACCAACGTAGACTTTCCTGAACCGGACTGCCCAACC
>ENA-OQCB01000414-OQCB01000414.1-human-gut-metagenome-genome-assembly--contig:-NODE-414-length-20108-cov-2.879135_pt1 | contig 20108 bp, 18 predicted proteins | sample MGYA00242493_ERZ504568 | MGnify/ENA primary metagenome ERZ504568 (study PRJEB26092, sample SAMD00036229) | human gut metagenome | host: Homo sapiens | study: EMG produced TPA metagenomics assembly of...
GAGTTTTGCTGCTCACGGATGCCAGTTTTTCCAAGTTCTTTCCGTAGTTGTCGGTAGCGGTACTACGAAATAGTTGGTCGCACCTTCGACGGAATCCCAGGTTACAGTACCCTGCTTGTGGTAAGCTGTCGCTTTTACCTGCGGAGTTTCCAGCTTGCAGGTGGCAGAGATGTCGGTTGGATATTTGGTGTAGATCACCTGATCGTCAGATACTTTCCAGAATGCCTTCACGGTGTAGGAAGTCTTCTGTCCTGTGACTGCCTCGTCGTAGAGATAAGAGGTAGTGTCTGCGCCGCAGGTGGCGATTCTCTTCCAATTTTTGTCTGTGGAGGCTTTCTGTATACGTAATATCCATCTGCATTTTCTACGTTGTCCCACGAAATAGCAACTGTATTGTAAGATTCTGCGGAAACGTTTACCGAAGTAGTAGTCTGCTGGAAGTTTTCTTTGTCCTCAGTCTGTGTGTCGACTTCCACGGCATTGTCCCAATCCAGGACCAGGATAGCATCCTGAGCTCCCTTACCTTCGCCTCCGGCGATCTGGTCCATGACATCTACCCAGATACGGATGCCGATCTGCTCCGGATTTGCTTCGGAATTTTTGATCTTGACAGTTCTCGGATATTCACCGTCGTATGCAAGGACATCGGACAGGGTAGGTGTGTTGCCATCTTTCATATCTTCTAGGCTGTCATAGTAATACAGTCTAGTCAGATGACCGGACAGTCCGTCCAGCGCCATTTCCTTGAAACTGATTTCGATTTCGGAGGTACCTTCCATCACCCGGACAGTCGCGTTGCCGTCCAGAGCGTTATTTCCCATGGATACCCCTTCACCGTAGGCTTTTTGCATGGTTACAGGGACTTCATAGGCTTTTTACCATATCTTCCGGGATGTCAGAGTCTGCCGTAACGGTGGTCTGAACCTGGAATACACGGTTCATACCTTCTGTGGCGGTCTGCATGTAAGCTGTTTTGGTGATTGTGTAGACATCGCCGGCCTGCATGTCGGAATCCTGGAAGGTGAGATGGTCGTCGTCTCTGTTTTATTGGTGTCATCGATCAGATTCGTCGTGTTTCCGTCACGGGTTTTGTCGATATCGGTGACGATGGTCCAGTTGTACTCATTTTCGTTTAAGAGAATATCCTCTGCGGTCTTTCCTTTTTCTGCCAGGTAGTCCAGATATTCCTGTTTGCTTTGAAGAACCCCTTTTCCGCCCCAGAAAGTAGAATCTCCGTCTTTCCAGTAGAGCATGTCAATGGCGTCGATGTCTGGATCTTGAATCAGCTGAATGGTTCCTTCGGAGGCTTTCGCGCTCAGGTCCAGAGCGGTCTTCTGAGGATAATAGCCGTAGGAGGTCTCAGGAGAGATTCCCATGGCCGAGGCATTGGTTCCGTAAGGCATGTCGACAGGAAGATAATTGTAAGCGACGGACATGCTATACATGCCTTTTCCGGACAGAATAATATCTTCCGGAAGAGAAGTCAGGCAGTTCTCCTCCAATTCTGCGGTTCCATCTCCAGAGGAAGCAAGCGTTGTCCATACTTCATCTGGAATTTTAGAGATACTGTTATAGGACGCTGCCAGTCTGGTCAGAGAAGTCAGATTTTTCATGCTTGCAGGCAGTTCTGAGATATTGTTATGGCTGATGTCCAGGGTCGTTAAGTTTGTCAGTTCACCCACACTCTCTGGTACCGCCTGAAGGGTGTTGGTGGCCATATGCAGGGACTTCAGTGAGGACAATCCGCTGAAAATGTCGTCAGCTAAGGCAGACAGATTGTTTTCGTACAGATATAAGTACTCTAAATCACTGAGATTTTTAAAGATTCCGTCCGGCAGGGAAGGAATCTGAATTTTGCTCAGATCCAGGCTCTGCAGTTTTGTCGTATAGTCGAACAGACCTTCCGGCAGATCTCCAATAGGATTCGAGGCCAGAGTGACTTCTGTCAGTTCTGTGTTCTTGTCAAACAGATGAGCTGGAATAGAGGTCAGGTTGTTGCCGCTCAGGTACAAGGTCTGAAGACCGGTTGCGTTGTCGAAGATTCCCTCCGGGAGAGAGGTAATATGGTTGCCCTGGGCGTAAAGCGTGGTGACGCCAGGCCCCAGATCTTTTAGGATATCGATGTTGTAGATTTCTCCGTGCTGGAAGAACCGCTGATATCGATGACGCCGGTTGCGTTTTGCAGTTCTTCTTTGGAGATCTCACCGTCGCTGTTGGTATCTACTCCGGAGTCGATCAGACGCTGTTTCAGCACTTTGTCGCTGTTTTTAACATTTCTTCCTCTTCTAGTAGGAGCTTATATCTTCCCAGCCTTTCTTCACCTTTCCTTGAATACAATACGTACTTTGGTGTATTTGTCGATGTTGCCGATATAGCTTTCCTGAGCCCCCATGTGTCCGACCAGAACACCGCCTAGGTGGGTTTCCTTAAGGTCGGTGATCGGAAGCGTGAAGATAGCCTGGGAGATTTTCCGTTGATGTCAGGCTCTCCGAACCATTCCTTCTGAGACTCGGGCCACTCGCCGTTGTTTTCAATTCTCAGATCATACAGACTGTATGCAAACAGGATGTTCAGCATACTGATGGTCATAGAACCGTCTTCTTTGACCGTCAGCTTCACATTTTCGTCAAAAAAGCCGGCCAGCATAGAGCTTTCATCGGTGTCTGCGTTCAGAGCGTCAAAACCGATGGTGTAGTCTCCGGCAGGAAGTTTGTCTGCAATGGTGTAATCCCCATCCTCTTCACCGGTTCCGTCAGTCCAGGTGAGAGTGGTTCCGTTATTCAGAAGGATGCTGATAGTATTTCCGCCGTCTTCTTTGAAGAGGGCTATGGCAGATTCATCGTTAGTCAGAATGCCATTTAGCATGGAGACATGAAATACATCCTTTGAGACAGTGGTGCCGTTGATCTGGAATTCTTTTACCTGATCGTTCAGGAACGCCGTCAGTTTGTCGTAATCCGTTTCATTTAGAGTGATGTGCAGCTCTTTGGAACCATAGCTGTCTACGACTTCAGCGTTGTCAAAGGTGTAGTTTTCTTCAGGCTGTTCCGGGTCTGGCTCCTCTGGAGCAGTACCTTTTGGCCAGGAGATCACCTGTCCGTCGTTTAAGTAAATATGAACTTCGTTGTCGCCTTCTGCGTTAAAGAGTGCGATGACATCTTCCTCCACAGAGAGCAAGCCATTCAGGGAAGAGACATAGAATTTATCTTTGGAGACTTTCTCCCCGTTGATCTCGAATTCTTTTACTTCTTTGGACAGGAAAGAGTTGAGTTTATCGGAGTCTGTCTCATTTAAGGTAAAACGAAGCTCGGACACTCCATAATTGGAGACCAATTCCACGTTTTCCAGAGCGTAAGCGGTTTCCTCTGGCTCTTCGGGAGTCTCGGTGCCGGTGCCGTTCCAGGTAGCGGCCGTCCTGTAAGACCAGTTTGGCAGTGTTACCGCTTTCTTTCATCAAGGAATACGGAGTGACTTCTTCATCCCCTGAGACGAGACCTTTATAGGAAGCTGTAGAATTTGGACTTGTCCACAGAGATATCGTTGATATAGATTTCTGTGACTTTGTTGAAGAATTCTGCGATTTCTGTGTAATCCACATTTAGTGAGATCAGCAGTTCCTTGGAACTGAAAGAGTCGACAACCTGTACATTTTGAATTGTGACGCCGTCTACGACATTTCCGTTTCCGGTATCTTCAGGCTCTACATAACCGTCGTCTTCGTATACTGTTTCGGAGCCATCCTGGAACTGCAGGACAATCCGGTGTGCGGTCTGGTTGTCGAAGTGGCTGATAATTTCATCGTCATAGATATAGAGAATACCGTTGTACAATACGAAATCCTGGCTTGTGGAATTGAATACACAGGATTTTCCATCGACGAGAATATCGTCTAGCTTCGTATAGTAGTCGTAGAGTTCCTGGTCCTCCGAAGAGAGAACAATGGCCACAGCAGCCACCCCATTGGTCTCTGCCTCCGGCATAGACTCTGCATTGCCCACTTTCGTGATCGTCAATCCCTCATTGTTGGAGAGAACTGTCTGTGTGTCGTCAAAGGTTTCGCCGGTGTCTGAGTAAGCATCTGAATCTTCTGCGGATTCCTCCGGAAGAAAAGCCGCCTCTGTGCTCAGTTCACTTTCTGCGAAGTTTTGGATATTCGTGTCATCTGTCGCGGCTGCAGCCGGAAGTGCTCCGGATAAAAGCAGCGTCGTGGACAGGACGACAGAAATCCCTTGCTTGGCCAAGAATTTTCTTTTCATGTTACCCCTCCTTGTGTTTATATTAGTTAGTGAAAACTAAACCACTAGTTATAAGTATCACACATCTTTGGCAATGTCAAGACAGAGAAATCTGAGAAATCTGCAACGGTGAAAAGCAGACACGAAAGCGGAAAGAAGTTTTTCAGAGTCTGAGACAGGAGAAGAGGCAGACAGGATAAAAAAGTAATTTTAAAATTTTTAACATGAAAAGAAAATACAAAGATGTGAATGTTATCTGTATTCAAACAGATGGTTATCAAATTAAAAAAAAGATCAAAAAACTATACTTTTTTAATCTTCTTTAATTTTCATTTTTTATAATGACCTCAACAAAGAAAAAATAAGTCATGGAGGTAAATGATTATGAAAAATAAAGGATTAAAAGTTTTAGCAGGAGTTTTGGCAGCAGTTTCTATTTTCACGATGGCAGGCAGTCTGGCAGTAGGCGCGGCTGTGGTAAAAGGAGAGAGAGCAGGCTACGAGGCCAATTTAAAAGCGAAGCTTACAGAGGACGAGGCTTTAAAGATTGCCAGAGAGGATGCAGGCCTCAAGGAGAAGGAGATCGACAGGTCCAGGGTAAAGCTGGACTATGACGATGGAATTTTAAGCTACGATGTGGAATTCTATTCAGGCAATAAAGAGTATGACTATGAGATAGATGCAAACAGTGGCGAGATTTTGAAGATGGACTATGAGATCGAGAGAGATTTCCAGGAGCCTTATGGCAATGCAGAGGCGAAGGTATCAATCGAGGAAGCCACAAAGACGGCTCTGGATCAGGTCTCGGGAGCGACAGAGAAGGAACTGCGCATAAAGGCGGATTACGATGACGGAAGGCTGACCTATGAGGGAGACATTCTGCATGACAATGTGGAATATGAATTCGAGATCAGTGCAGAGACGGGAAAAATTTTGAGCTGGGAATCAGAGAAACATTCTTTTTGGGATTAATCAGAAATAAAAAGCTGCATAAATTTCGTTGACAGTGTAAAACGATAATTCTATAATAACGGGACGAAAGTAAATCGTCCCGTTTTATGTTGTTGGGAAGAACTTGTCACGCTAAAGCGTGAAAGTCCTTTCCAACAACATAAAACGCTCCGCTGCGGATGCGCACGCCGCAATGAGGAATATCACCGCAAAGCGGCGCAGCGGCGGCGCGGAAAGTGGGACGCGCCCTTCAAAGAATGAGGGGTGGGGGAGCTGAAGTGGGACTAGCTGCGTAGTTTACAGGACATAATAGGAGGCTGACATGAGAGAAGAATTTATTGAAAGAATCTATGCGGGATGGCTGGCGAAAATTGTGGGAATACGCCTGGGAGCGCCCGTGGAGGGATGGACGTATGACAGAATACGGAATATCTTTGGCGAGGTAACGGACTACCTGGTGGATTATCATGAATTTGCTGCGGACGATGACAGCAACGGGCCCATTTTTCTGGTGAGAGCGTTGGAGGACAGCGGGCATATCCCAAATCTGACTGCACAGGATGTAGGGGAAGCGCTGCTCAATTATGCACCTTTCGAGCATGGATTTTTTTGGTGGGGCGGTTATGGGGTTGCGACGGAGCACACGGCCTATTTAAATTTGAGAAATGGAATTCCCGCGCCCAGAAGCGGAAGCATCTCACAGAATGGAGAGATGATGGCTGAACAGATCGGCGGGCAGATCTTTATAGATACCTGGGGCCTGGTCACACCCGGGAAATCCTGATCTGGCGGCACAGTATGCGGCAGCCGCAGCCAGTGTAACTCACGATGGAAATGGTATCTACGGCGGTATTTTTGTGGCGGTTTGCATTAGCTGGGCCTTTGTGGAAGCAGATATGAGAAAGATCATAGAGAAAGGCTTATCTTATATTCCGAAGGATTGCGAGTATGCCAGAGTCGTGAACGCAGTTATGGGCTTTTACGAGGCCAACCACGGCGAAGGGTGGAGAGAGTGTTTTCGGTATGTGAAAGAGAATTTTGGCTATGACAGATATCCGGGCAACTGCCATATCATTCCCAATGCTGCGGTGATGGTCTTGGCTTTGCTGTACGGGGAAGGAGACTTTTCTGACACTTTGAATATCTGTAACATGTGCGGATGGGATACCGACTGCAATGTGGGAAATATTGCGACAATCATGGGTGTGCGCAATGGACTGGGAGGCATCGATTACCGAAAATGGAGAGAACCCATCCATGATTTTTTAGCCTGCTCCAGCGTCGTAGGTTCTCTCAATATCACAGATATTCCCAGCGGTGCGCTCTATTTGGCAAAAATGGCCTATAGAATTGCGGGTGAAGAAATGCCTGCCCCATGGAGAGAGATCGCAGAGAACCGACCGGAGAGCTGCCATTTTGAATTTCCGGGTTCCACACACGCGATACGCATGAGAGTGGAAGGCTTGGATGAGAGAGCACAGAAGAATCGAGTATGCCAGGTGAAAAATACCGAGGAGACAGCCCATACAGGCAGAAGAAGTCTGAAGATTTCCGCAGCTCCTGTGTTAGCAGGCGAGGATGTGTATGTGTACAAAAAGACTTATTACACGCCGGAAGACTTTTATGACAGCAGATATGACCCTAGTTTTTCCCCGTTGGTGTATCCAGGTCAAATGATCCATGGAAGCGCCTATCTTCCCGAGTATGGAGAACGTGCGCAGGTGAGTCTCTATGCCAGAGACATGCGCACAGGCAGGATTTATCAGGGAGAGAGTGTAAAACTAGAGTTGGGGAATTGGACAGAGCTTTGTTTTCAGATTCCAGCTCTCTCAGGCGCGCTGATTGATGAGATTGGTTTTTGTTTTCATGTGGAGGGAAATCACAATATAACCCGCAGCTTTGTGGGGATGATTGACGATCTCTATGTGACAGGTGAGGTGGACTATGAAATCGAGTTTGAGAAAGAACGCGTGGAACTTTGGACAGTGCTGCACAGAGAGATCAGCCAGTTTACGAGATTAAAGGGAATTACCTATCTGGAAAAAGGATGTCTGCATCTGTCTTGCTCAGATTTTGGGGAGACCTATACAGGAGGACATGATTGGAAAAATTACCGGGCAAAATTCAGCGTGACACCGATGGTCGGAGAGCACCACTGGGTAAATGTGAGAGTCCAGGGGGCGATACGTTCCTATGCGGTGGGATTTCTCCCGGACCGCAGAGTCGGAATTCTGAAAAATGAGAACGGATACCGGATACTGGCGGAGACAGATTTCGACTGGCACTGCGGTGAGGAATATGAGATTACGGTTTGTGTGGAAGGAAACTGTATATTGGCGGACATAGATGGTAAAGTGACGTTAAAGGTTCAGGATGAGAAGAACCCGTACCTCACAGGGGGAATCGGGCTTTCCGTACGAAAAGGAAGCCATATGAGCTGCCGAAAAATCACAGTCTCATGAGAGGGCGGCGTGTGAAGGAAGTCTTTCTCTCGAAATCGAGGGGAAGTGGAAGGATTTCCCTTCTTTGTTTGAAAAAGTATCTAAAATGTAGGGGATAGTTTTGAGCATTTTGCTGAAAAGTAGAAAAAGTCTTGCAGTATGGAATGAGAGAGTTTATAATGACAACGTAGGACAAAGGAGGGGGATTTATGAGAAATGTGAAAATGGCAGACATCGCAGAGGCCTGTGGTGTATCCATTAAATCTGTTTCCCGAGTCTTGAATAATAATCCCAATGTGAGCGACGAAATGCGGGAGAGAGTGATGAGTACGATTAAAGAGCAGGGCTATCAGGTCAATATGCTGGCCCGGGGGCTGAAAGGCAATCGTACAAACATCATCGTAGTCTTCGCGGAACGACATCATGAGGAGCATCTGAGTATTTGGCACGATATGATGCTGAAGCATCTGTTTACCTACGCGAAAAACCGTTCGATGAAAATTGTGCTCTCGCCTTCCAACAGCGGACGATTCGAAGAGGATGAGACAGACGGGTTTTATCTGATCGCCAGCGGTATAGCGGATGGGGCTATTCTTCTAGAGAACATACTGCAGGATGCCAGAGTGGATTACTTTGAGAAACACGGAATTCCCTATGTAGTGTTTGGGGAGCCGGAGAATGAGGAGATTCCCTCTGTCAGTCTTGACAATTTCGATGTGGGCTATAAGGGAGGCTGTTATCTGGCTGAGAAGGGATTCCAAAAAATTGCGTTCTTTATCGGCGAGGAAAAATTTCTCTCCACGAAGCACCGCATTGAAGGTTTTGAGGCAGCTATGCGAAAGTACGGAAGACAGTACTGTGTTTTTAAAGGTGTAGACACCGTTAAGAAAGCCTACGAGAAAGCCAAAGAGGTGCTCAAAGAAGAGAACGATATTGAAGCGTTTTTTGTGTCCGGTGATGAGAGAGCTCTGGGAGTCTATCGGGGAATATATGAACAGGGGTTGAGAATTCCTGAGGATGTGGCAGTGCTGGGAATAGACAATATCACCCTGGGTGAGTATTATTATCCGCCGATTTCAACAATAGAACAGGACTTCGAGATTCTAGCAAAATGCTGTATCGACTATGTGATAGACAAGATAGAGAATGCTGGTGTTGAGGACAGCAGGTCTTTGAGATTTCCATGCAAAGTGATCGAAAGAAAGTCTACGTGAGAGCTTTCTTTCCTATGACATAAACGCCCCGCTAAGGATGCGCACGCCGTAATAAGGTGGTTTACCAAACAGTGGTGTTGCGGCGGCGTGCAAATGGGGATGTCCCTCTCAAAGATTGAGAGGAAAAGGGTTATTCCTTCGATAATTGACAACGTTGTCATATAGAGCGAAAAATAGAAAAAAAGAGGGAGGATTTTTCCTCGAATTGACAACGTTGTCAATTCGGTAAAATGAAAGATGAAAAAAGAATTAGCAACTAAAGTCAAAGAGAGATTGAGAGTTATATATGCGGATTCCCAGAAAGAAGAGAAGGCTTTTCGGCTGTTGAGTGAGAAATTAAGCGCTTACGAGGAAGATTCCAGCGGCGGAGAAGTTTTTTCGGAGAGAGACAGTATTTTGATTACTTATGGGGATACGATCGTGGATGGCGCCGAATGTGGTTTGAGGGTGTTAAGCAAATTCCTGAAGGAGTTTGTGAGGGATTCCATTGGAAATGTGCATTTGCTGCCGATGTATCCGTACACTTCAGACGACGGCTTTTCGGTGACGGATTACAGACAGATCAATCCGGAACTGGGTTCCTGGGAGGATGTGGAAAATCTATCAGCAGAGTATGGATTGATGTTTGACGCTGTGATTAACCATATATCTAAGAGCAGTAATTGGTTCCAGGGATACTTAAAGGGGGAGAGCCCTTACAGGGATTATTTCATTACCTGTGACCCAAAGGTGGATTACAGTGCTGTGACCAGGCCGAGGGCGCTGCCTCTCCTCACGGAATTTGAGACCAGTGAAGGGATGAAGCACGTCTGGACGACTTTCAGCGAAGATCAGATTGACCTGAACTATGGATGCCCGGAGCTTTTGGCAGAGATCGCTGATTTGCTGCTGATGTATGCACAAAAAGGCGCAAGGTACATTAGACTGGACGCAGTTGGATTCATGTGGAAAGAACTGGGGACAACCTGTATGCATCTTCCCCAGACCCATGAGATCATCAAGCTGATAAAAGACATTTTCAGGGTATACTCACCAAAGACACGGATTATCACAGAGACAAACGTTCCTCACAAAGATAACATCAGCTACTTTGGGACGGATGGGGATGAGGCGGATTTGGTATATCAATTCCCTCTTCCGCCTTTGGTGATGTATTCGTTGATTAAAGGAAACGCAAAGACTTTGTCGGATTGGATGAAGACTCTGCAGTTGCCCAGTGATAAAGTGACTTATTTTAATTTTTTGAGCTCCCATGATGGAATTGGAGTAAGACCGGTGGAAGGATTGCTGAGCAAGGAAGAGCTGCAGCTTTTGGTGGATACAGCCTTGAAAAATGGTGGCGAGGTATCCTACAAGGACAATGGTGATGGGACGAAGAGTCCTTACGAGCTTAATATTAATTATCAGGATGCGCTGGCCGGGCCGGATGCCTCAGATCATGAGAGAATCGCCAAATTCTTGGCGGCTGAGACGATTTTGCTGTCTTTGCAGGGGGTGCCTGGAATTTATATACATAGTTTGTTGGGTTCTAGGAATGATTATTATGGGAAGACGACTTCTGGGATTCCCAGAAGAATTAACCGGGAGAAGCTAGAATTTTCCTACATCAGAGAGCAGCTCCTTGGCGATTCGAACCGCCGCAAGATTTTTGAGGAGATGATAAGAAGGCTGGAGATTCGAAGAGAGGAGAGTGCTTTCTCGCCGCTGTCCAGTCAGCAGGTTTTCCAGTGGAAGCCAGAGGTTCTGAGCTTTGTCCGGGAAAATGGACAGACAGGCTCGAAGGTATTGGTGGCAGTCAATGTGTCAGGTAAGACGCAACAAATTGTGTCTTCTAAGTTAAAGGGAATAGACTTGTTAAGCGAAAATAAGATAGATGGAGTTTTAAACCTGAATCCATGGGAATGTGCGTGGATAAAAATAGACAGTTTGTAACAGGAAGAGAGAAACCTGTTCATAATAAAAACAAAAAAGGAGAGAAAACCATGAAAAGAAAATTGGTATTTGCGGTACTGATTGCGGCAATGACTACGATGGTGGTATCAGGATGCGGCAAAAAGAAGAAACAAAGTCTGAAGACGGAAAGGTGCATATTCAATTTATGCATCAGCAGGTGGAGCAGGAACGTCAGGACGCCGTACAGGCGATTATTGACGACTTTGAGGCAGAGAATCCGGATATTGTGGTAGAGTCCATTCCTGTCAATGAGGATGACTATGACTCTAAGATCACAGCCCAGGGCGGCAGCGGGGAACTGGCAGATGTCATTGAATACAGCCAGGACCAGGCGAAGACCAGCGTGGCGAACCAGTTTACGGATGTGGATGCTGTAAAAGAGGTCATCGAAGGCAAAGGCGAGGATGCCTTTTATGAAGGAGCTCTGTCTGTGACCAAGACCGAGGACGGAGAGAGCTATGTAGGCGTGCCGATCAGCAGCTGGGTACAGGGTATCTGGGTGAACAAGGCGATGCTGGATGAGAAAGGATTGGAAGTTCCGAAGACTTGGGATGACGTGCTGAACGTGGCAAAGGCTTTCTATGACCCGGACAACAGAATGTATGGAATTGCTCTTCCGACTTCTGACAGCGCGTTCACCGAGCAGGTATTCTCACAGTTTGCATTGTCCAATGGGGCAAATATTTTTGACGGAGACAAAAATGTCACAGTAAATACCCCAGAGATGAAAGAAGCACTGGAATATTACAAAGAGCTGGCCGCTTATTCTATGCCAGGTTCCACAGAGGTTGCAGATGTCAATGACGCATTTGTAGGTAAGAATGCTCCGATGGCCATGTACTCCACCTATATTCTTGGAAATGTAGAGGAAGCAGGATTTGCCGAGGATTTGGAACTGGTGCTGCCGAATAAGGAATCTGAGGCTGCCTACGGCTGCATCACTGTTCTGGGAATCTCAGCGGGCGCGGATGCGGAGAAGACAGAAGCTGCTAAGAAATTTGTAAGCTTCATGCTGGAGGATGAAAACAATGTAAACTGGCTGAACATGGCTCCTGGCGGAATTCAGCCGGTACTGAAATCTGTGGACGAGATGCCGGAATACACAGATCTGGAAGAGAGACAGGCATTTGTCCATCTGAATGAATCTATTGCCAACGCGGTGGACAATCTTCAGTTGTTTGGCGTTGTAGATGGAAAGAATTTCACTGAGATGGGGTGATGTGACCAACACAGGCGCGATCAGCAAGATGATTAACAACGTGGTTGTCCAGAATGCGGACGTCGACACAGAACTTGAAACTGCTCAGACTTCAGTAGAAGGACTGCTGAAATAGAAATAGCCGCGGGGGAGGTATAGCCTCTTCCGCGGTGTGAAAAGGAAGATGAGGATGAAATCAAAAACAAGGAAATTAGGCGGAAGCAGCACAAAGTTTGCATATGCGCTATTGTCTCCCAGTTTAATTCTGCTGGTTCTTTTGATAGGTTATCCGCTTGTATATAATGTCGTCATCAGTTTTCAGGACGTACCACTGAATCCAAATCTGCCGTCGACATTTGTAGGGGTACAAAATTTTGTGGACGTCTTTACGGACGCTTCGTTTTATCATTCCGTATTGATAACCCTGCTGTTTACAGTGATTGTCACGGTAATCAGCACGGTCTTGGGTCTGCTTTTGGCAGTCTTTTTGAACAGAAAATTTTTCGGTAAAAGAATTGTAAACTCGATTATTATATTGTCCTATGTTGTTCCAGCTGTGTGTCTGATTTTTTACATGGCGCTATATGTTCAACAACATCTATGGAATCAAGAACTATGTGGTTGTGGATCTTCTGAAGCTTACGGATGAAGCTCCGCTGTGGTTTGACCAGCCGACCTTCGCGTTTATCTTGGTCAGCATTTTTGCCATATGGAAGTTCTTCCCGTATGCCTATATCTCTTTTAACGCGATTCTCCAGTCTATGGACAACAGCCTGTACGAGGCGGCGGACATCGATGGAGCAAACTCTTGGGAAAAGTACAAGGCGATTACATACCCTGCGATCAAGCCTACCCTGGTGACGGTCGTAAGCCTTAGGACGATCTGGGTGTTCTACATCTACACCGAGGTATATCTGCTGACGAAGCAGGTGGATGTGCTGGGCGTATATCTGTATGATATGGCTTTTGCGACACATGATTTTGGAAAAGCAGCGGCAATTTCTATTATATTGTTTGTGTTTATCTTTACGTTGATTATGCTGATAAGAAGGAAGGTGCTGAGGGTTGAAGAGGATTAATAAGAAAAAGACAATAAAAGAAGCCTGGTTCTATCTCCGAGTGATTCTTCTGGTGCTCGTATTATTATTTCCATTTATCATCATGCTCAGCATCTCCTTGAAGGCGACCTCTGAGACGATCGGATATCCGCCGACGATCATACCGCATGAGTGGACGATAGAGCATTTTGTGGATATTTTTAATGCGAATATATTTCCGTTCATCAAATATTTTAAGAACAGCTTGTATATCGCGCTGACGACTTCGATAGTTGCAGTCCTTTTGGGAATTCTGGGCGGCTATGCCCTGTCCAGGATGAAATTTAAAGGCAAGGGTCCGGTCAGTGAATTGTTTTTCCTGGTCTACATGTTTTCAGGAATTCTGCTGATTGTTCCCCTGTTCAAAATGCTCTCCTCGATTGGGCTTAGCAACAGCAGGGAGGCAGTTATTATCTGTATGATTGTACAGACAATGCCTACGGCGATTTACATGACAAGGAGCTACTTCGATACGATTCCGGCAGAGTTGGAAGAGGCGGGGCGAGTGGACGGACTGAGCAGAATGGGAATCATCTTCCGCATTGTAGTTCCTCTTTCTCTTTCAGGAATTATCTCCGTCTTTGTCTATGCGTTTATGATTGCATGGAACGACGTGCTGTTTGCGTCGATTTTCATAGATTCGCCGGATTTGATGACGATTCCGATCGGATTGAACTCACTGTTTAACACACCGGATTATATCTGGGGACGCATGATGGCTGCATCTTTGGTTACTTCCCTTCCAGTAGTTATCATGTATGGTATCAGCCAGCATCTGATTAGAAGTGGAAGTACTGACGGTGGAGTGAAAGGCTAAAAGATAAAAAGGAGAGATTTTTCATGAAAAAATTAGTGGCAACAGCCCCAAGAGTCGCAGAATTGAAAGACTATGAGGGACAGAGAAATTAAGAGCAACGAGGTAAAAGTCAAAGTAGAGTTTTGCAGCTCCAAAGCACGGAACGGAGCTGGCGGATTTCAGAGGAACCACACCGTTTATCGACGGAAAATTTGACGAGGAGTGGAGAGTATTCGCTCAGAGAGGAGCGGACGAGCCGAGAGGAATTGAGTTCGGCGATCTGCCCCTGGGAAATATGTTTGTGGGGACAATCACTGAGAAGGGTAGTGACGTGACAGAGTATGAGGTCGGAGATCGTGTCTGCTCCTATGGTCCGATCAAAGAGACTCAGATTGTCAATGCTGTGGACAATTACAAACTGCGCAAGATGAGCAAGACTGCATCCGCGAAAAATGCGGTTTGCTATGACCCGGCGCAGTTCGCGCTCAGTGGAATTCGTGACGCAGATGTAAGACCTGGCGATAGGGTTGTTGTGATTGGCCTTGGAGCAATCGGTCTGATTGCACTTCAATTTGCGGCGAAAATTGGAGCCACCACAGTAATCGGCATTGACCCGATTGAAAAGAGGAGAACGATCGCGCTGAAGACGGGCGCGCATTATGTCCTGGATTCTACAGCCTGCGACGCGGGACTGGAGATTAAGCGCCTGACAGATAAGAAGGGCGCGGATGTGATTATAGAGACCAGCGGCAATGTACATGCGCTTCAGTCTGCGTTGAAAGGACTGGCTTATAACGGAACCATCGCCTATGTGGCCTTTGCGAAACCGTTTCCAGAAGGGTTGTGGCTGGGACAGGAGGCGCATTTCAACTATGGAAAAATTATTTTCTCCCGCGCCTGCAGTGAGCCGAATCCGGAATATCCTCGCTGGGACAGACACCGAATTGAGGATGTCTGCTGGGAACTGCTGATGAACGGATATCTGAACTGTGAAGATATCATCGACCCGGTTGTGCCTTTTGAGAAATGTGCGGAAGGCTTCTGCGAGTATGTGGACAGACATCCGGAAGAGAGCATCAAGATGGGCGTAGATTTTACAGGGAGGGAATGACATGTTATTAGGAACTCAGGATAAAGATTTTTTCCCGGCGGATATACTGGAAAAGCTGGAATTTGTGAAATCTATGGGCTTTCAGAGCTTTGAGATCGACGGGAAGCTGCTGGTGGAAAGCGTGGACAAGGTAAAAGAGGCTGTAAAAAAGACCGGCATTCCAGTACTGACAGCCTGCAATGGATACCGCGGATGGATTGGAGATTTTATCGAGGAAAGACGCTTAAACGGTGTGGAGGATTTGAAAGAGATTCTCAGAGCGATTAAGGAAGTCGGAGGCACTGGGGTCGTGGTTCCTGCGGCCTGGGGAATGTTTACCTTCCGTCTGCCGCCGATGGTATCTCCGAGAAGCCATGAGGGGGATGTAAAAGCAATCCTGGCCTCGTTGACAGAGCTGGAAAAAGTAGCGGAAGAGACAGGAACCTATATCTATCTGGAGCCTCTGAACAGATACCAGGATCATATGCTGAACACGCTGGAAGATGCGGTCAGTATCATCGACAAAGGCGGTTTCAAGCGGGTGAAGATTACCGCGGATTTCTATCACATGGCTATTGAGGAGGACGATATCTCTGAATCACTGAGAAAGTATAGAGATTATATCGGGCATATTCATATTGCGGAAAACCATCGCTATCAGCCGGGAACCGGTTCTATCGACTGGGCGAGACACATGAAGACTCTCAAAGAGATCGGATATGAAGGACCTGTGATAAATGAGGGTAGAATCCGTGGAGAGGACCCCCTGAAAGTATATCAGGAATCTGTAGATTTTATGAAACAGTTTATGTAAATCAAACAATAAGCGGGATGCGGTGAAAGAGATTTTTTGCAGGAGGTGCAGAGTCCTTTTGCGGCATCCCGCTGTGTTATGACAGAGGAGAAGATTATGGAGAAATTGAGAATGGCCATCATCGGCTCAGGGCAGATTGCCCAGGTCACACATATTCCCAACTACCAGTCCATGGAGGAAGTAAAGATAGTGGGAGTCAGTGACACGCGCCTGGAGGCGGCCAAGTCTGTGGCGGAAAAATTTCAGATAGAAAATTACTATGACTCTCACAAGAAAATGTTAGAAGAGTGCAGACCAGACGCGGTGACGGTCTGTGTGCCGAACAAGTTTCACTGTTCTATCACCATGGATGCGCTGGAAGCAGGCTGCCATGTGTTCTGTGAGAAAACCTCCGGCGATCACTGTTACAGGAAGCCAGAAATATGGAAGAAAATGGCGAAAGAAAAAAAATCTTCTTCTGTCCTACGGTTTTCATTTTCGTGCCAGTGAACAAGTGGCTTTTTTAAAAAAGGCGATTGAGAGCGGACAGATGGGAGAGATCTATCATGCGGATGTGCAGTGGCACAGAAGGAGGGGAATTCCAGGCTGGGGAAGTTTTACCAATAAGGAAATCCAAGGCAGGGGGGCCGCTGATTGACATCGGTGCGCATATGCTGGACAGTGCACTCTATCTGATGGGATATCCCAAGGTTTCTTATGTCTGCGCCACCTACAGCGACCGGTTAGGAAAAAGCTCCAAAGCAGGCCTGATGGGAAGCTGGGATACGGAGCGTTTTACGGTGGAAGACAGCCTGTTTGGGTTTGTGCGGTTTGCGGACGGAACCAGTCTCAACCTGCAGACCTCCTTCGCGATCAACAGGGCGGAAAAGGATGTCCGCAGCGTGAAGCTCTATGGGTCTTGCCAGGGAGCGGATCTCTTTCCGCTGAGAGTGTTTGGTGAGGAGAACGGACAGCTCTATGACAAGGATTACCCGTTTATGGAAATGAGGGACTGGCATTTAGATTTGGACAGGAACTTCGTGAAAGCTTGTCAGGGAGAGGAGTCGCTGTTGGTGACTGCCTGGCAGGGGACGTATATTCAAGAGCTGATCTGTATGCTGTATCAGTCGGCCGAGAGCGGAGAACCGGTCATGTCCCAGGAAGGGATTTGACAGTCGTACCGTGAGGCAGGGAAATTAAGTGGTTGAGGCGGCAGGTCCGCTTTGAACGAGGATTGGAGAAAGCTTTATGATTCATTATGAGACAGATAGACAGGAAGGCAGATTGTGGCTGAAGGAGTCTGGTTTCTCACCGGATTTTGAATTGAAGACAGAGTCTGTGTTTGCTCAGTGCAATGGGTATATGGGAGTCCGCGCGGCGCATCCGCTGTCCCTGGTCAATGAGAACAGGGGAATGTTTTTAAGCGGAGCATTTAATAGGGCTTATGAAGACGAGGTCACGGAGCTTGTGAATTGCCCGGATGTCACTTGGATGGGATTGATTGTCAACGGGGAGGAGATCTGTCCGGACCGGACAGAATTGGTCTCATGCGAGAGAAAACTGGATGTTATGACAGGAGAGCTGCAGATTAATTATCAGTTTCGGTTAAGCCTAGGAAGCTGATCAGGTCCAGAACAGGCGTTTCGCGTCCAGGGATGACAGACATCTTTTTGTCCAAGACTTTAAAGTCGGCTTTTTGGATGAGAAGGCAGGAGAGATTCGTTTAAAGACGGGAATCAATGGACAGGAGACCAACAGCGGAGTATCTCATTTCAATAAGATGGACTGTCGTGTGTACGACAGAGAGAAGATGGAAATGAGAGGAGAGCTGAAGGATAATTCTGTCACAGTTCTCACACAGTGCAGTGTGAAGAGCGGAACATTGAAGGCGAAAGACTTTAAGCTGTGCCGAAGGGGAATCTATGAATCCTTGACCGTGGCCGTGGAATAGAAAAGCAGAAGCAGTGTTTGAAAAAATTACATATGTGAATCAGATGGAGGATGAGGAAAAGCAAAAAGGAGAGGGGAAAAATACTCTCGTCAGTGCAGCAAAAATCCGGCTATGACCTCCTGTTTCAGAAGCATGAGAGAGTGATGCGGGACTTTTTGGAGCCGCTCCGGGTTAAAGATAGTGGGAATCAGTCAGGAGGAAGAAGCAGCGATTCGTTTTGCGCAGTACCACATTCAAGGGATGACTCCATGGCATACAGACAAGAGCAGTATTGCGGCAAAGGGACTGACCGGTGAAGGATATAAAGGACATGTATTCTGGGATACAGAGATCTTTCTTTTCCCCTCTTTGCTGTATACCTATCCCGAGACTGCCAGAAATCTTCTGAAATTTCGTTACTGGGGGCTGGAAGGGGCCAGAAAGAAAGCCAGGGATTACGGCTTTGGCGGAGCGATGTTTCCGTGGGAGGCAGCTAAAACCGGAGAAGAAGAGACGCCGCTGTATGCTGCTTTAAATATCTATACGGGTAAGGCCAACAAGGTCTGGTCAGGAATCAAGGAATACCATGTGACCGCGGATATCGTCTATGCGCTGAATCAGTACTACGAGGCGACAAAGGACCAAGAGTTCATGAATCAATATGGCTATGAGATGGCCTTTGAGGCGGCGCAGTTCTGGGCGACCTGTGCCAGATGGGATGAAAAGAAGGAGAAGTTTGGAATTTATGATGTGATTGGCCCGGATGAGTATACGGAGCATATCGACAATAATGCGTATACCAACTATATGGCGGCCTATTGCGTCAGGACGGCAAACACTTATGCTGAGGATTTAAAAACACAAAATCCAAAGCTGTATATGTCCATGGATAGGAAATTTCAGCTTCAAAGAAGGAGAAGAGATTGGGAGTACTTTTTAAAGAATATCTATCTGCCTTCTCCAAGAGAGGATGGGATTATCCCCCAGGACGATACGTTCCTGTCTAAGCCTTGTCTGGAAAATATTGAGAAGTACAAAAAATCGCAGATTAAGCAGGCGGTGCTGATGGACTATTCCAGAGATGAGATTGTCAATATGCAGGTACTGAAGCAGGCAGACGTGGTAATGCTGCTGAATCTGTTTCCGCATCTTGTCCGGGAGGAGTATGTGAGAAAAAATGTCCTGTTCTATGAGCAGAGGACGATTCACGATTCTTCACTGAGCTACTGTGCCCACGCGCAGGCTTGCGCGGTGATCGGGGCGATGGATTTGGCGGAGGAATTTTTTGACAAATGTCTGGTGGTCGATCTGGACGACAATCCTTATGACAGTACGGATGGAGTTCACTCAGCGTCCTTGGGCGGTATCTGGAACTGCTTGATCTTCGGATTTGCGGGAGTCCATTACGAGGGAGATGTCCTATACATACAGCCCCATATCCCAGACAGATGGCAGTCCATAGAGTTCCAACTGACAGTGGCGGGTCAGGACATCCGATTTAAAGTCACAAACAAAACGGTGGAGCTGTGCACAGAGGAAACTTTGTCCTGCCCGCTGCGTGTGAAGGCAGGAGAGCAGGAGCATCTTTTTAAGGACAGCCTGAAAGCGGATATCAGTTTAGAAATGGAGAGGCAGAAAGAAGTAGTATGAGAGCAGTAATTTTTGATTTGGACGGAGTGGTCGTCAACACGGCGAAATATCACTATCTGGGCTGGAAGAAGCTGGCAAAAGAGCTGGGGTTTGATTTTGACATCAGCCATAATGAGAGATTAAAAGGCGTAAGCCGGATGGAGTCTTTGAACATTGTACTGGAAGTGGGAGGAATCACCGGATATTCTGAAGAAGAGAAGCAAAAGCTGGCGGACCGGAAGAACCGCTATTATCTGGAGATGATTGAATCCATCGACGAGTCGGAGATTCTTCCTGGAATCCCGGAGTTTCTGGAAAAATTAAAGAATGAAGGATATCAGACGGCCCTGGGTTCAGCCAGCAAAAGCGGACGGATGATCTTAGAAAAGCTAGGATTAGATTCCAAATTCGACGTGATTGTGGACGGAAACCTGGTGGAACGGCCAAAACCGGACCCGGAGGTTTTTGTAAAAGCGGCACAGCTTTTGGGAATTCCCTGCGAGGAATGTGTTGTGGTGGAAGACGCCCAGGCAGGTGTTCAGGCAGCCCATGCCGGAGGAATGAGGTGTATCGGTATTGGGGATGCGAGGATACTGGGAGAGGCGGAAAAAGTCGTGCCGGATACAGAGGAATTGAACCAGGTGGATTTGGAGAGGTTATAGAAGTAAAGAAGTGCGGACATTGGGGAATGTTCATGTGAAGAGACGCTGCAGCGGTGAGGCCGCAGCGTCTTTTTGTATGTGCGGGACATGGAATTGTACAGGACAGCAATTCTGGCATG
>ENA-OQCB01000417-OQCB01000417.1-human-gut-metagenome-genome-assembly--contig:-NODE-417-length-20039-cov-3.220018_pt1 | contig 20039 bp, 16 predicted proteins | sample MGYA00242493_ERZ504568 | MGnify/ENA primary metagenome ERZ504568 (study PRJEB26092, sample SAMD00036229) | human gut metagenome | host: Homo sapiens | study: EMG produced TPA metagenomics assembly of...
AACGCATGACAACCATCGATCCACGACAATCCTCATTGTCTCGGAACTTATTGGAGATCCAAAATTCTTTTTTTGTTTCACCTGATCCTGCCGCCCAACGTTCGAACTGCTTGAAACGTATATCACCTTCATCAAATAAATCAACAAACTGATCGGAAAGGATAAAACAAGCAAAAGTCCAGCACTTACGATCTCCGTTATACCACATGGCAAAAGGAGAATAGTCACCCATATTTTGTTCTTCCGTCTGCTTGATACCCCAAATCCAAGATTTAGTCAGATGATCGTTAAACCCGTTTGCATATTCTTCCGCTGTTGTCAAAGGATAAGCCGCCAACACTTTTTTAGCATATTCTTCCGATTTAGCCCAGTTATTCATTACTTGATAAACCTGAGACAAAACACCTTGTACAACCGTTTGATCAAATACGTTCGGATAACTGGAACTGCGCACAAAACCCTCCAACATCGGTTCGGCAGTCGTCAAATCGGACAAAATTTGCTGATAGGTTTCTTCTAAGGTTCCACGCGGTTTTCCTTGTGTGCCATCTATAGTCGGTTCCGTATAAATAGGTACTCCCGGCATATCTTTAGCGATAGCATAAGTCTGCTGATATAAACGGGCCAAATCAAAATAAGCCCATCCTCGCAAAGCTAAAGCCTGCCCCTTGATATATTGCTTATCAATGTCTTCACCTTCCGAATCGTCAACATAAGTGATTACAGAGTTCAAATTATTAATCAACCGGTAATGGAAGGTCCACAACTGATCTGTACGGAAGATATTGGCCTGCGTTTCTCCCCAATAATTATAAACAAAGCTATACCAACCTCCGCCATTGCTCATCACATCTTCACCACACATGTCCGAAATCATCTGGATAGAAGGTATACCATAGTCGTCACCCCGATTAGCTCCCCCGCTACCATACGCACGCATTTGATAATAACAACCATTCAAAGCGGACTGTGCTCCGGAAGTCGTTTGGAAGACATCCGTATCATCGACAGATGTCGATGGTTTCGTATCCAAAAAATCACTACAGGAAACCAAACTTCCTGCCATGAGACCTGTAGCCAAAACCGATAATATATAGTTCTTTGATTTCATATTCTTCATCATTTATTAATTAGACTTCTTACAAATTAAGCTGCAAACCGAATGAAACGGACTTTGTTACCGGGAACCGGTTGGCAGTCGTACCAGATATACTTTGTTCCGGGTCCGTACCACGACGGGCAGCACTACCAATCGTAACCAAGTTATCACCCTGCACGAACAGGCGTAATGAATTAACCTGGAACTTTTTCGTGAAGTTTTTAGGCAACGTATATCCCAACGTCACGTTTCTTAACCTCGCAAAAGAGTTATTGAAAATAAATTTGGAAGTATAGGAACTCATATAATTCGCATAATTATAATAATTAGTTAAGCGAGGGAACTCGGCATTCGGATTTTCCGGAGTCCAAGAATCCAACATATCCGGGTGCATGCTATAGCCTCTCCGGTAATACATGGATTGTGCGTAGTCACTATCATACAACTTGCCGCCGATACTATAATAGATCATGAAAGAAAGATCGATACCTTTATATGAAAAATTATTGGTAAAGCCCCCGAACAATTTTGGAATAGCATCACCCAAGTATTTCTGCTGGCTATCACTTGTCACCTCATTATAATTTTCAGTCTTTACCCGTTCCTTCACGACTTTTTCTCCTTTGTCGTTTGTTTCGTAAATCGTTTTCCAATACTGGTCGTTTCCGGTTTCGGGATTCACACCAGCATACTCGATTCCCCAGAAATTATAGCGGGATTCGCCTTCACGCCATTTGAAAACACCCGAGTTGATTTCGGCCTGTGGCAACTTAGTTATACGGTTCTTATAAGACGTTCCGTTCAAATCGATGGTCCATTTAAAATTTTTTATTGGATATGGCAGCATAATTCAAAGAGAATTCAACACCCTGATTCTTAACGTCACCAATATTACGGTCAATACCGCTCATACCGGTAGATGGAGCCATCGGTAATGTAAACAACAGATCTTTAGATTTACGGCTGAACCATTCGACACTACCGCTCAGCTTATTAAACACTGCAAAATCCAACCCGACATTGAACTGCAAATTCGTCTCCCATTTCAACTCCTTGTTTGACAAACGGCTAACCATAACACCCGGGTCCCGATAGTTATTCATACCTGTCGCATACAAACCTTGATAAGCATAATAAGTTCCCAAATTATCATTACCGACAGCACCATAACTGGCCTTCAGTTTCAAATTGTCCAACCAGGAACTATAAGGTTTCATAAATTCTTCATTGGATATTCTCCATGAACCACCTAAAGACCAGAATTGCCCCAACGATTATCGGGATGAAAACGGGAAGAACCGTCTGTACGAAAACTACCGGAAATGTAGTAACGATCTTTATAGTCATACTCGACACGACTTAACCAACTTAACAAACGATATTTGTCGGTATAAGAATTCATACTACTCATAACGGCAGCCGAACCGATCTCCGTAACACCAGGAAAAGGGAATCCCTGCTTGGATGCAGACAACAGTTTATACTCCAAAGAATAAGCCTCCTGTCCCAACAACACGGACAAAGAATGATCTCCTATAGATTTCTCGTAAGTCAACAGGTTATTGATCGTGTAAGACAAATTCCGGTCACTTTCCTTAGTAGCAGACCCTTTGTAACCGGCTGCGAAACCATACTCGCTGTTTACATAACCATCATAGTTATATTGATAAAAATCCACACTGAAATTGGTACGCCATTTCAAGCCCGGAATGAATGTTATTTCAAAATAGGTACGATTGGAAACATCATCATGTGTCCAAGGGGCCTTGTTATAGGTATCATCAGCCAGTGGGTTGGTTCCGCTCCAAGATGTACGATAGTTTCCATAGTCAAAAATACGGTTGCCATTCTTATCCAATCTATAGGCATTTGTCGCTCCGTCCCATTCATAAATAGGATACAATGTCGGCATCGTACGCAAAAGCCATACAGTCTGATCACCAGCAGACCCTTCGCGCACACTATGAGACAAACTGATGTTGGTTCCTACCTTCAACCATTTATTTACACTATAGTTCAAGTTTGCACGTGTAGAATAGCGTTCGAAACGCTGGATAGAAAATACACCTTTATCATTCAAGTAACCAGCTGATATAAAGTAGTCGGCTTTTTTATTCTTACCGCTGAAGTCTATCGTATATTCCTGACGCAAACGGGATTTCAACAAAGCATTTCTCCAATCTCCCCAATAATTCAATTTGGCATTAGGATCCATCTTGCCATCTGTCCCGACCGGCATATCGATACTATAAGGATTATTACCGAATTCGCCCATCACATAATAAGACGCATAGGAACGGGAATCTTCATCTTGATAACCTGAATCCAGATAACCATTATACAAAGCACGCCAAGTTAATTGTGATAGTTGGTCCGGTGAAAGTTGATCCGGCAATCCTACAGCCAAAGAAGAGAAGCCCCAAGTCGAACGGAAATTGATCTGCCCTTTCTCACTTGAACCCTTACGCGTTGTGATCATCACAACCCCATTAGCAGCACGAGAACCGTACAAAGCAGTAGCCGAAGCATCTTTCAGAATAGTCATGGACTCGATATCGTTCGGGTTGATAGCATTCAGGTAACCGTCATAGGCTGTTCCATCGACCACATAAAGCGGAGAACTGGATGCGTTCATGGAACCGATACCACGGATCATGATCGTTGCATCTTCGCCCGGTTCACCAGAATTGTTCAACACCTGCACACCGCTACTCTGCCCCTGCAAAGCCTGGGTTACATTGGAGGCTTTGATTTTTTCCAGCGATTCTTTCTTGACTACACTGGCCGATCCTGTAAAGGTCGATTTCTTTCCTGTACCGTAGGCAACCACCATCACCTCGTCGATCGCTACCATGTCCGGCTCCATTTCGATCTTCATGCTACGGCCGGTAATGGAAACTTCTTTCGTCTTATACCCCAAGTAAGAGAGATGCAGTGTTTTCGTACGGGGAGAAACGGTCATCGAAAATTCTCCTTTTTCGTTGGTGGTTACGCCATTCATCGTCTGCTTGTCTACGACAGCCACTCCAATCATCGGCAAGCCGTCTTCGGTAGAAATTACGATACCAGACACTGTCTTTTCCTGTGCTAACAGCAAATGCCCCCATAAGGACATTACAAAAAGAATCCAAAAGAACCTCTTCATAATCAATAGATTTAAATAATACATTCAAGTAGAGCTACATTGACCCATAAAAACGTTTCCTTTTAATTAAGGTATGGAAAGCATTAATGATCCCCAATTAAAGGACGTAGTTCTAACAGGACATTGTATTCGACACACTAATAGACGCAAATATATTAATTTTATAATCAATCAAACTAAAATAATATATTTTTTAATCGAAAAGGCTAAAAAATATTCAGATTGTAAAACCACAAAACTGTAGGAGCCGCTGTTTCCGGACTTTTTTTCTACCGAGTCTATACCTTTTCAGGACAACCGCACTAAATTCAGAAGCAACAATTTCTTATTTCTATGGAGAAAAAACTTTTTCGTTCCGAATAATTCTTTCTTAAATACCTACTAATTCTGTAATCGGCACCAGTGATTTTGTAATCAGTGGTTGTGATTATATAATTGCTGACACTGATTATATAATCGGCACCACTGATTAAAGAATTAGTAGGCACTTCGATATTTTTTATGCCTTTGTAGATAAGTTTTCTTGTGGGGAAACCGACTGAAACATCGTCTCGCCAAGTCCTGTTAGAACTACGTCCTTCTTTTTGGCGTGATATTGAACTTTTTTCTATCAAATTTCAACTTTCAGCTAAAAAATGCTTTGCATTGAAAAATAATGCGTAATATTGCCGACGTAAATATTAAACACAAGGAAAATCGCAAATTGACATTAACAGGTTTCACATATCATACCTGGGCACTGACAATGACCCCTTGGGGGGTTTAGCATATACAAATAAACAAGTGCGGAGACCACGTCCCGCTTTGTTGCAATTCTCACATTGCACTTGCGTTTCTTTTTTTCAAATCAATCAATAATTAGTAAATAACTGACATTCTCAAATCGGCATGCAGTCTTGTTTTTAAACTGCCGATTGTCGATCGCCGATTGTCAACTAAATAAATACATATCGATGAAAGTATTGAAATTCGGCGGAACATCCGTAGGTTCCGTGGATAGCATTCTGAGTGTAAAGAAGATAGTAGAGGCCATTGAAGAGCCTGTAATCGTCGTAGTATCCGCCTTAGGAGGGATCACGGACAAACTGCTGAAGACAGCCTCGATGGCAACAAACGGAGATGTAGCCTACGAAAGAGAGTTTTCCGAAATCGTAACCCGCCATCTCGATGTCATACAAGGTGTTATCCCCGACAAAACAAAGCGGATCGAAGTGCAAAAGCAAGTGATGGCTTTGCTCGACGAACTGGGTAATATTTACAAAGGTGTGTACCTCATCAACGACCTGTCGGCCAAAACTTCCGACACGATCGTCAGCTACGGAGAACGCATCTCCTCGCTGATCGTTTCGAACGTGATAAACGAGGCCAAACTGTTCGACTCGCGCAAATTCATCAAGACGGTCAAGCAGTTCAACAAGCATATCGTCGATTTCGAATTGACAAACAAACTGATTGAAGAGGCATTCAACCCGCTGCCCAAAGTCTCGCTGGTTCCCGGTTTCATCTCTTCCAGCAAAGAAGGAGAAGTGACCAACCTCGGGCGAGGCGGATCCGACTACACCGCCTCCATTCTGGCGACGGCTTTAGGTGCACGCCGGCTGGAGATCTGGACGGATGTGGACGGCTTCATGACAGCCGATCCGCGTGTGATCAGTTCGGCCTACGTCATCGATCGGTTAACCTTTACGGAAGCGATGGAATTATGTAACTTCGGCGCGAAAGTGATTTATCCTCCTACGATCTATCCGGTTTATCACAAAAACATACCGATCCGCATCTTGAACACCTTCAACCCGACTGCAAGGGGAACTTATATTTCCAAAGAACGGGTGCAGGATGACAGCAAAGCTATCATCAAAGGGATCTCGTCCATCAACGACACCTGCCTGATCACGGTTCAAGGGTTGGGCATGGTAGGTGTTATCGGTGTCAACTACCGTATTTTCAAAACATTGGCAAAGAACGGTATCAGTGTGTTCATGGTCTCGCAGGCCAGTTCGGAAAACAATACGACATTTGCCGTCCGGAATGCAGACGCAGACCTGGCAGTCAAAGTCCTGGACGAAGAGTTCGCACTTGAACGCGCCCAGGGCGACATGAGCGACACGGTAGCGGAAAAAGACCTGGCTACCGTCGCTATCGTAGGCGAAAACATGAAACGCACTCCGGGTATCGCAGGTAAGTTGTTCGGGACACTGGGTAGCGCAGGTATCAGCGTGATCGCCTGTGCACAGGGGGCTTCCGAAACAAACATTTCCTTCGTCATCAAGTTGAAATACCTGCGCAAGGCATTGAACTCGATCCATGATTCCTTTTTTCTTTCCCAATACAAGGTGCTGAACCTCTTCATCGCCGGAATCGGTACGGTCGGAGGCAACCTGTTGGAACAAATTCGCATCCAGCAGCCGAAACTGATGCAGCAGAACGGGCTGAAACTGAATGTTGTCGGCATAGCCAACAGCAAGCATGCCATCTTCTGTCGCGAAGGGCTGAACCTGGAAACCTGTATGGATGAACTGAAAAAAAACGGACAGGAAAGTTCGCCCGAACATCTGAAAGAAGAGATCCTGAAGATGAATATTTTTAACTCAGTGTTCGTGGATTGCACGGCTAATCAGGCGGTATCCGACCTTTACGAAGAATTACTGAACAACAACGTCTCAGTCGTTGCCGCGAACAAGATCGCCGCTTCTTCTTCATACGAGAACTATATCAAACTGAAAGAGACGGCCCGTCACCGAGGTATCAAGTTCCTCTTCGAAACGAACGTCGGAGCTGGGCTACCGATCATCAATACGATGAACGATCTGATCAACAGCGGCGACCATATCCTAAAACTGGAAGCTGTCCTTTCCGGCACACTCAACTATATCTTCAATACGTTAAGTGCGGACATTCCCTTCAGCAAAGCGATCATGATGGCGAAAGAAGAAGGATATTCTGAACCAGACCCTCGTATCGACCTAAGCGGAAAGGACGTGATACGCAAATTAGTGATCCTGGCACGCGAAGCCGGTTATAAGGTAGAGCAGGAAGATGTGAAACGCAACCTTTTCATTCCCGAAAGTTATTTCGAAGGTTCGCTGGATGATTTCTGGCGCAACATACAAGGCCTGGATGCCCGGTTCGAAGAAAAGCGTCAACAACTGGAAGCGGAAGACAAGCGCTTCCGTTTTGTTGCCAAAATGGAAAACGGTATCTGCGAAGTCGGTTTGCAGGAAGTCGATGCCCACCACCCGTTCTACGAACTGGAAGGCAGTAACAACATCATCATGATCTCTACTGAACGATACCACGAGTACCCGATGATCATCAAAGGCTATGGAGCCGGTGCCGATGTCACGGCAGCCGGAGTCTTCGCCGACATCATATCGATTGCGAATATCCGTTAAACAATTGATAATTGACAATTTACAATTATTAGAAGATAATTATGAAAAGCATCATCATCCTGGGAGACGGTATGGCCGACGAGCCGATAGAGGCTTTGGGCGGCAAGACACCAATGCAATATGCGGATACTCCCTATATGGACAAACTGGCCGAAATAGGCGTTACCGGACGTATGAAGACCGTTGCCGACGGTTTCCATCCGGGAAGCGAAGTAGCAAACATGGCAGTACTGGGCTACGACCTCCCGACCGTCTACGAAGGACGGGGCGTGCTGGAAGCGGCCAGTATCGGATATGACCTGAAACCGGGTGAAATGGCCATGCGATGCAACCTGATCTGCGTGGAGGGCGATATCCTGAAGAACCATTCATCCGGCCATATCACCACGGAGGAAGCAGACGAGCTGATCCGCTTCCTGAATGAGCAGTTAGGGTCTGACCGCGTACATTTCCATACCGGTGTGTCTTACCGCCACCTGTTAGTAGTGAAAGGAGGCAACAAACGCCTGGATTGCACTCCCCCGCACGATGTGCCTCTCCATCCTTTCCTCCCCCTGATGATCAAACCGGAAATTCCCGAAGCACAGGAAACGGCCGATCTGCTGAATGACCTGATCCTGAAATCGCAGGAGATACTGAAAGACCACCCCGTCAACCTCCGGCGCATTGCTGCCGGCAAAGACCCGGCAAACAGCATATGGCCCTGGTCGCCAGGATATCGTCCGGCTATGCAGACCATGCAGGAAATGTATGGCTTCAAGCAAGGTTCCGTCATCTCGGCCGTCGATCTGATACGGGGCATAGGTGTTTATGCCGGCCTGAAAGTAATCGATGTGGAAGGGGCTACCGGACTTTACGATACAAACTACGAAGGGAAGGCGCGTGCCGCCCTGGAAGCACTGAAAACAAACGACTTCGTCTATCTTCATGTTGAAGCCAGCGACGAAGCCGGACACGAAGGAGATATCGATCTGAAAATCCGGACTATCGAGAATTTGGACAAACGGGCCATCGGCATCATCTTCGAAGAGTTGCAGAAATGGGATGAACCGGTAGCGATTGCCGTCCTGCCCGACCATCCGACTCCTTGTGCCATCCGCACGCATACAAACACTCCCGTCCCTTTCCTGATCTATAAGCCGGGGCAGGCCCCTGACAGTGTGACACGTTTCGACGAGTTCTCTGTACTGAAAGGGAAATATGGCATTTTAGAAAAAAACGAATTTATAAAAGAATTATTATGAAATATTACAGCACGAACAAACAAGCTCCGCTTGCCTCACTGGAAGAAGCCGTCGTAAAAGGTCTTGCCGGTGACAAAGGTTTATATATGCCGGAACACATCCGGCCTTTGGACAAGGATACGATCTCCGATCTTAAAAACAAATCGTTCCATGAAATCGCCTGTACAGTAGCACAGGCTTTCTTCGGAGAAGATATAGAACCGGAAACGCTCGATGCAATCGTCCGGGACACACTGTCGTTCGAAACACCGATCGTCCCTGTACGCGACAATATCTACAGCCTTGAACTTTTCCACGGCCCGACTTTAGCTTTCAAGGATGTAGGGGGGCGTTTCATGGCCCGTCTGTTAGGTTATTTCATCAAAAAAGAAGGATTGAAGCAGGTAAACGTATTAGTGGCCACTTCCGGTGATACGGGGAGTGCCGTTGCAAACGGCTTTCTCGGCGTACCAGGCATTCACGTGTATGTACTCTATCCGAAAGGGAAAGTGAGTCCGATCCAGGAATGCCAGTTCACTACGCTTGGACAAAACATCACAGCTCTGGAAGTAGACGGAACCTTCGACGACTGCCAGGCATTAGTCAAGTCTGCCTTTATGGACGAAGAGTTGAACCGCCACATGAAGTTGACATCCGCCAACTCCATCAATGTAGCACGTTTCCTGCCGCAATCTTTCTACTACTTCAACGCGTATGCACAATTGGACAAGATGGGTAAAGCGGACGAACTCGTTGTATCTGTTCCCAGCGGAAACTTCGGCAATATCACAGCCGGATTGTTCGCACACCGGATGGGACTGCCGATCAAGCGCTTCGTGGCTGCCAACAACCGCAACGATGTATTCCTGGAATATCTGCGTACAGGTGTCTACACACCGCGTCCTTCCGTACCGACCATCGCCAATGCTATGGATGTCGGCGATCCGAGTAATTTCGCACGTATCCTGGACTTGTACGGGAAGAATGGCAATCCGCACGCGGAAATCATCCAACTGATCAGCGGTTACCGTTTCACGGATGAAGAGATCGAGGCTACCATGAAGCAGGTTTACGACGAAACAAGTTATATACTGGACCCGCACGGCGCTTGCGGTTATCAGGCGTTGATCGAAAACAGGCTGGCTCCGGACGAAACAGGTTTGTTCCTTGAAACCGCCCACCCTGCAAAGTTCAAAGGGACGGTAGACCAAATACTGGATGCCGACATCGAAATCCCCGCCAAACTGAAAGCCTTTATGCAAGGAGAAAAGCAAAGCGTCGGGATGAGAAAGGATTTCGAGACATTCAAAAGCTACCTATTGGCACAATAAACAGCCTGCACAAAAATAAATATCCCGCCATTCAGGGCCTAAACTAATTCGAAACCCAGAATGACGGGATTTTGCACGCACATACTCGACATCGGGATAGTCCCTCAATTTTTTCCGTACAGGCAAGACATCATTCAATAGCCCACTCCTTCATCTCATACATATCCAGATATTCCTCCCACTCAGGGTCCACCTCCGTATAGATAGAGAGCGGCAACATTTCAAACGGAGCCAAGGCTTCGTTCAACCGTTCACCAAAGACGCGGACGGTGCGGGTATAATAGACCCATATCCTCTCTTCGCCTCCGGTATAAACGCCGGTCAGGATCGATAGCTTATCCTTTTCCATCGCCTTACGCAGAACTTCCTGCACCTCCTCCATCTTTTCGGCAAGTGCTTCGGAAGGCATTCCTTTGTCGTCACCTTTATATTTCCAGGTGATTTCCACCCGTTCCTTAAACTTACCCGACTGAATAAATTCGGTCAATTCATCACGACCGGAAACGGTGACCAGTTGTCCGGATTCATTCTCTGAAAGAGCGGTAAACCACTCGTTGCTTAATCTCATATCAATATCAATTATTCTACAAAAATAGGGATTATTTTCCTACCAATACTTTATTTTTGCGGCAAGAATACAAGATTAAAAGGATATGATCAGACAAGTAGAACTCCAGGATGCGAAGGCAATCACGAATATTTACAACGAATATGTATTGCAGAGTGTAGCAACTTTCGACACAGAACCGGTATTGGAAGAGGAAATGCGTACCCGGATTGCGGAAATATCCTCTCGTTTTCCTTATTTCGTCTACGAGGAGAACCAGGAAATCACCGGCTATTGTTATGCCCATACGTGGAAAGAACGTTCCGCTTACCGCTATACGCTGGAAACGACTGTTTATTTGTCTCCCGGACACACCGGAAAAGGAATCGGAATGCTCCTGATGAAAAAATTGATCGGAGCATGTCGCGAAAGTGGTTACCGAGTCCTGATCGCCTGCATCACGGAAGGAAACGAAGCCAGTAACATCTTGCATGAAAAACTTGGATTCAAACAGGTTTCCCACTTCAAAAAAGGTCGGCTTAAAGTTCGACCGCTGGCTGGATGTCGCAGACTACGAACTTCTGCTGACCCCGGCCTGCGACTGAAAGAATCGCTAAAGATCACATGCCTTACATCAATTCCTTCTCCTTCTTGGAAAGGGTACGATAAACGATATCATAAGATTGCCGCACAAGTTCCTTGACCATATTGTCGGGAACATCCTGATTAAAGTGAACACTCATCCAATGCCGCTTATTCATATGCCATCCCGGCTTTATCCCCTGATAAGTTTCTTGCAGTTCAAGGTTCCTCTCCGGCTCGCATTTCAAACAACAGAAATCGAACACCTCTATGTTGACAAAACAAAACCATTTGCTCCCGACATAGAAGCAAAGCACATCCCTGCTGTATTGGTCTGCCACATCCAGGAAAGGCATCTTCTCCTGCACTCCTTTAAAAGACAAACAATACTCTCTAAATTCTTCTACATTCATCGCTTTTTCTTTTAAATTCCGTATGATAGCTGAAACCTATTACGTTCCTACTCAGACACAAAAATAACAAAATAAAAAATGAAATGATTATATTTGCAAATCTTACTTAAAGACATTAGTATGATACGGAAATTAGCAAAAGAGGAGTACAACAATGCTGCAGATTTATCCTATAAAGTCTGTATGGAATGTGGTATCAGCGACTTTACACAAGAAGGTATCGAAACCTTCAAAAGTTTCATCTACGACACATCATTAATGAATGAACTTGATCTATATGGGGCTTTTGATAACAATCTATTGATAGGAGTCATCGGTCTCAATAGAAAAAGACAACACATATCACTCTTTTTCATCCTACCGAAATATCACCGGAAAGGAATAGGGAAATCGCTTTTCAATCATATGATAAATGATTGTGACTTCACAAAAATAACGGTCAACTCCTCAACATATGGAGAAGCATTTTACAAACACGTGGGATTCAAAAAGGTCAAAGAAGGATCGTTTAATCAGGGAATTATGAGTATTCCGATGATAAAAGAATGTATGAAAACAGATTTTACAACCAGGACAGCCGAGCTGTCTGATGCCTCTGAACTCAGAGATTTATTCCGAGAGACAGTCCTCACAATCAACAAGCGTGATTATTCACAGGCGGAAGTGGAAGATTGGGCATCTTGCGGAAACGATCTTTCCCGTATAAAAGAAATGATCCGGACACATTATTTTATTGTGGCAACTAACCGGCAGGCACAAATTGTCGGTTTTTCATCCATTACGACACAGGGATATTTACATTCCATGTTTGTCCATAAGGATTTCCAAGGCAAAGGCAATTGCCACAATGCTTCTAAATGAGATAGAACAGCATGCAAACCGCAACTGGGATCAAGCGAATCACATCAGAAAGTTAGTTTAACAGCCCGTCCAATTCTTTGAAAAAAGAGGTTATATAGTAGAGAAAGAGCAAAAGCGCAAAGCCAATCAACTATCTCTCACTAATTTCTGGATGGCGAAGGAATAGGATCATTCTTTCTCTTTTTCCAAAGCTGGTAACTGTTAAAAATATTTTGGTGTCTATAGAAATAGGTTTAGTTCGTTTTAGATATATAAACAAAAGAACGGACTAAACTTATAGGACTTGATACGTATAAGAAGGCCAATGTTGTTTAATATAATCTACTTTACTATTTTCCGTAACAATGTAATCTATTTCAGCCAAAGAAGCAACATGATAATTTCTTGCAGTATTCAGTTTCTCACCTGTTGCAAGTATGACCCGTTTACCTCCTTGCTTAAGCATACAACGCTTAATGACAGCTTCCTCTCTATCTGATGTAGTCAATCCCTTTTGAGGATGAATGTCACTTACACCTACAATGACCCAATCCGGATAGATGGATTGTACCATCTGAAATACCGATACCCCTATCGTTGTTTGAGAAGAAGAAAACACCGTTCCTCCTAAAAGTACCAAATCTACTTTAGGATAGCTGGATACCTCGCTGGCTATAGGCAAACAGTTGGTATATACCGTAAAAATTTTTGTCTTTTGGTAACTGACGCATTACCTCAAGGTTTGATGTACCTCCGTCTATCAATATTACATCACCTTCCTTAAATAAAGGAACTAACTTTGCAGCCATTTCTTGTTTAATGGAAGTGGATGTATTCAACCTTTCTAAAAATTTTATGGATATATCAGACTTGGCAACAGCCCCGCCATGTACTTTGGTAAGCAAGCCTAAATTTTCTAATTCTACAAGGTCTCGCCTTAACGTATCGTCAGATACCTTTAGTTCCTCACTCAAGGCTGTAACATAAATTCGGCTATCTCTGTTTATTCGGTCTATAATGTACCGATGTCTTTCTTCTTTCAGCATAATTCCGCATAATTAATATTGTGTATTTCCGCAAATATACATACATTCGAACAGAAAGCCAGCGTATCATAGCTGATTTAAAATACAACTATGCAGATTTATGCGCAATTCAGATTGGTTATAAATGATATTAAAAATAAGTATCAAAAACCGCATAGACATTAAATCTTGTGTTACACTGTTTTTTAAAGAAGGCATAGTTAAATAATACTAATTTATAAATTCATTGTAGTATGAAAACAGAGTATCAAAAATGTATGGACGGTGATTTCTTCACCGCCGACCCGGAAATGTTACAGATAACGTATCGTTGCAAGCGACTTCTCCGAAGTCTTAATAACACAGATATGGAAAACACAAGCGAACGTAAAAAAATTATGAATGAATTATTGGGTTCAATAGGTGATAATGTACATATCGATATTGATTTCCACTGTGAATACGGCATTAATATACATTGTGGTAGTGATGTCATAATCAATATGAACTGTACATTTGTAGATAACAACTGCATTAACATTGGCAACAACGTGCTCATCGCATCAGATGTTAAAATTTATACCGCCACACACACGACCGATGTTGCCGGACGTACTAACACTCCCGAAAACAAGAAAATCTCCGGTTGTTTCTGCCGCACTTATTCAAAACCAATCACAATAGAAGATAATGTTTGGATTGGCGGCGGTGCAATTTTATTGCCAGGTGTCACTATTGGCAAAAATAGCGTGATTGGTGCTGGCAGTATAGTTACTCGCTCAATTCCCGAAAATTGCGTAGCGGTGGGTAATCCTTGCCGAATAATAAAACACCTTGATAATATATGAAAAGGCTGTTTAAAAACTTCACTTATAAAGAGCAGGTTACACTTCTTTATAAGTGGAGTTTTACCAATGATTTCCAATCTAATTGCAACATTGGAGATTGGAAACACTATTAAACATGGTATAGATTTATCTCATTCTTTCTTTTCTTCCACAACTGGTAACTGTTAAAACATTTTGCCACAGGACGTATGATCCGGGGCCAACTGAAGAAAGCGGGTCCAGATAGGTATAGGCCATCCAGATGGCAAGTACGGTGTTTTTCTGTCCTAGGGCTTGTCCGGCACTGATACGGTCGGAATAACGGGTTCCGATCTGTTTACCCAAATAAAACTGGATGGCGCAGGTTACTAATCCGGCCAAGGCTATCAACAGCTCCACTCCTACCGGAGCATTGCTTTCGGCAAGAGACTTCACAGTCTGTGCCGTCACGATGGCAAGCGCAACACCCCAAAGATAGAAAGCAAGATCGCGGAACCCCAACAGGTAATGATGCAGCTTCGGAAAGAAATAGCGGAACAACATCGCCAGAAAAAACGGACATAACAACAAAGGGAACACTTTGCTCAATATCTTCAGGAAAGCAACCATAAAAGTTATATCAGCATGAGGTTCTACCAACGGAAACATCAACGGGACGACTGCCGCCGCCAAAATGTTCGACAGCAATGTATAAGTCGTCAGGCTGGACGCACTCCCTCCCAACTTACCGGTGATAACAGCCGCGGCCGTAGCCGTCGGGCAGATCAGGCAAACCATCGCACCCTCGAAAACCTCCTTGTAGGCACCATCCATCTTCACGAATATCAATAACACAGCTACCAATGAAGCCGAAGCAAGCTGGAACAACAGCAACCATCCATGCCAGGGAGAAGGCATCAACTCGTGTGGTTGCACTTTGCAGAAAGTCAGCAATAATTGTGCAAAGATCAGGGCAGGAGTCAGATAAGAGATAAAAGAACTCATAAATGGTTTTGTCGGCTCCAGAAAAGCGAAGTTGGCAAAGATAAAATAACCTAATGCACCGGCGAGCATCGCAACAGGCAATGTCCAGTTTTTCAGAAAATTCAACATAGAAACAGCATGTTTTTTATTCGGGATGCAAACTTACAAAACATCTCCCACTTCCCGCACTATAATCACAATAAAATCCAAAGCACAACAAAACCCATAGGGTTACGGGTCATAATGCATAGCTTTACACCCTCTAACCCTATGGGTTTTTCCTATCTATCTCGCCTTACTTGCGAAACGGCGCTTTTACGACTTGGGCTTTCAACGTTGCGCCCCCGGACTTTGATACAGATTTCCGTCCCGGCTTTTGCGAATTCCGGTTTCACATATCCCATACCGATACCCTTCTTCAAGACAGGCGACATAGTTCCGGACGTTACCACACCGATGACATTGCCTTCGGCATCGGCAATCTCATAGCCGTGACGAGGAATACCTTTGTCAACCAGCTCGAAGGCACACAGCTTGCGGGTAACGCCTTCTTTCTTCTGGCGTTCCAGTTCGGCACGATTGGTGAAATTCTTGCCTTCGGCGAACTTGGTGATCCAACCCAGGCCAGCTTCGATCGGCGATGTCGTATCGTCGAGGTCGTTACCGTACAGGCAGAAGCCCATTTCCAGACGCAGCGTGTCGCGTGCGCCCAAGCCGATCGGCTTGATCCCTTCAGGTTTGCCGGCTTCGAAGATGGCATTCCAGATCGTCATGGCATCGTCCAGGTAGAAATAAAGTTCGAAACCACCGGCTCCGGTATATCCCGTATTGGAGATGATGACATTCTTGCAACCTGCAAATTCACCCGTCACAAACGAATAGTAAGGAATGGAAGACAGGTCGACCGGAGTCAGGCGTTGCAAAACTTCGACGGCTTTCGGGCCTTGGACAGCCAACTGTGCAGTACGGTCGGAAGAGTTTTCCAGTTCCGCCCCTACTGTATTATGGCTCACGCACCAATCCCAATCTTTGGCGATGTTACCCGCATTGACAACCAAAAGGTACTTTTCCGGTTCATAATGATAGACCAGCAGGTCGTCCACGATACCGCCCTGTCATTCGGAAAGCAAGTATATTGAGCTTTGCCGATCGGCAACACGGAAGCGTCGTTCGAGGTAACGCTTTGGATAAAAGCCAGCGCGTTCGGGCCTTTTACCCAAAACTCGCCCATGTGGGAGACATCGAACACACCCACACCATTCACAACGGTCATGTGTTCGTCGATAATACCGGTGTATTCGATCGGCATGTTGAAACCTGCAAATTCATGCATTTTGGCACCGAGTGCGATGTGCACGTCGGTAAACGGAGTGTTTCATGATTATGATTTGTGATTATGATGTATAATTACCTTTGACTAACAATTCTGCTATTTTAATGATCGTCTCCATACTCTTTTCAAGCGACTTGACCGGGAGAAATTCATAACGTCCGTGGAAATTCAACCCGCCTGCGAAGATATTCGGGCAAGGCAGCCCCATGAAAGAAAGACGCGCACCGTCCGTTCCTCCGCGGATCGGCTTCACAAGAGGCTTGACACCGGCTTCCTTCATTGCATCGAACGCCAGATCCACAATAAACTTCTTCGGTTCGACCACTTCACGCATATTGTAATACTGGTCGCGCATTTCAAGCGTCGTGCTGCCCGGATGCATCTCGTTCATTCGTTTCACCAGCTCATGCAGTAACTCTTTCTTTTGCTCGAAAGCGGTGCGCACATGGTCACGTATGATATAAGAAAGGGAAGCCTCCTCGACCGTTCCGCCCATGCCGGTCAGATGGAAAAAGCCTTCATAACCGGTCGTATGTTCGGGACGCTGTGCAACAGGCAGCCAAGAGGCGAACTCTACCGCCAGCAACGATGCGTTCAGCATCTTATCCTTGGCATATCCCGGATGTACGTTCAGCCCTTTGAAAACAACTTTGGCTCCGGCAGCATTGAAGTTCTCGTATTCCAGCTCGCCGATCTGTCCGCCGTCGATCGTATAGGCCCATTCACAACCAAACTTTTCGACATCGAAATAGTCGGCTCCGGCTCCGATCTCTTCATCGGGCGTAAACCCGATACGGATCTTGCCGTGTTCGATTTCCGGATGATCCTTCAAGTATTTCATGGAGGCGATGATAGCAGCCACGCCTCCCTTATCATCCGCTCCTAACAGGGTCTTGCCGTTGGTCACGATGATATCCTGCTCTTTATAATCGTTCAGTTCGGGAAACATAAGCGGCGAAAGCACTACGTTTTCTTCGGCGCACAACACGATATCTCCCCCTTTATAATTCACGATACGCGGCTCGACATCCTTGCCTGACATATCAGGACTGGTATCCAAATGGGCGATAAATCCGATCGTCGGAACCACCTTCGCCGTATTGGCGGGCAAGGTAGCCATAAGGTAGCTCTTGTCATCGAGAGTGATATCTTCCAATCCTATCTCTTCCAACTCTTTTACCAATGCTTCGGCAAACACACGTTGTCCCGGCGTACTGGGAGTCACACCCGTAGTTTCACTCGACTCGGTATCGAACGTCACATACTTCAAAAATCTATCTGTTACAGTCATAAGCTTATCATTAATGTTACAAGCCATAAAAGTAATCAAAGTGTCACTAACAACAAAAAAATCATGCGCATTTCTGCACATGATTTTCCTTATTTCATCCGATCATATCTCTTTAAAAACAGCTGCTTCCGTCGAAACAATGCGTACAAACTTTACATTTCGGTAAGCCGATTGCCTCGATGAGTGTTTCCAGCGTATTGAACTTTAACGAGCTCAGGCCGAAACGTTCGGCAATGATCTGCACCATCTTTTGATATTCCGGCGAGTCGGTCGTCGCATATTTTTCCAGGTTCTTGTTCTCGTCTCCTTCCAGCTCCTTGATGATCCGGCGGGTGATCAGTTCGAGCGGACTCTTCGACGAAGTAAAGCCGAGGAACGGGCAGCCATAGATAAGAGGCGGGCAGGCAATACGCATATGCACCTCTTTTGCTCCGTAATCATACAGGATATTCACATTGTCGCGAAGCTGCGTACCGCGTACGATCGAGTCATCACAAAACAGAATCCGCTTACCCTCCAGCATAGCCCGGTTAGGGATCAGTTTCATTTTCGCGACAAGCGAACGCAACTCTTGATTAGCCGGAGTGAAACTACGCGGCCAGGTCGGTGTGTATTTGGCTATCGCCCGATGGTAAGGAGCCCCTTTACCTTCGGCATACCCCAAAGCCATCCCTACGCCAGAATCGGGGATACCGCAAACACAATCCACTTCACTCTCGTCCTTCTTCCCCATCTTGTAGCCACTTTGGAAACGGACCTCCTCGACATTCCTGCCTTCGTAACAAGAAACCGGAAAACCGTAATACACCCAAAGGAAAGAGCAGACTTGCATCTGTTCGTTCGGTTGGCGCATCTGCTCGATGCTGTCGGCACGCAAGCGAAGGATTTCGCCCGGCCCGACAAATCGGTCTATTTCATAATCCAAGTTAGGCAAACTGCTCGATTCGCTGGTAGCGGCATAGGCTCCGTCTTTTTTACCTATAATAATAGGTGTACGTCCCCACTTGTCACGGGCCACGATGATACCGTCTTCCGTCAGCAACAGCATGGAACAGGAACCTTTGATCCGGTCGTAGACATTTTCAATACCTTCGACAAAATTCTTTCCCTGCGTAATCAGCAACGCTACCAGTTCGGTCTGGTTCGTCTTGCCCGAACTCAGTTCGGAGAAGTGCATATTCGCTTTCAGCAAATCCTGTTCCAATTCCTCGATGTTATTTATCTTGGCAACCGTCACGATGGCGAACTTACCGAGATGGGAGTTGATGACAATCGGCTGCGCATCCGTATCGCTGATGATACCGATTCCGGCATTTCCCACAAACTTGTCGAGAGCAGGCTCGAACTTTGTACGAAAATAAGAACTTTCCAGATTGTGAATCGAACGGGTAAAACCAGCATCCTTATCGTATGTAGCCATACCGCCGCGCCGGGTCCCCAAATGAGAATTATAGTCGGTGCCATAGAATAAATCAGTTGAACAGGCCGACTTAGAAATAGTTCCGAAAAAACCACCCATTGTAAATAGTGTTTTTGATTTTTGAATTTGGTTGCAAAGGTACAAGATTATTTACAAATGTCACTACTACCCCATCAAAATCGAATTTATACCCCATGTATTTAGAATTAGTAGCAAGGGTAATATTTTTTAACAAAGCTATTTCACATCAATGTCCTGTTTTCACTACCAAAACGACAAATAGAACTTTCCAACAAATTACATGCTCAAATATTTTGCATACATTTTTTAACACACCTAAAAACAAAAGGTTTCCAACCACTTACAAACAAATAACACTCGTACACGCAGAAAACGCTTGCAAAGTAAAAAATAATATCTACTTTTGCACCCGGGTAAGTCCTACACGGCATGCTCCCTCGGAATCCCCCAGGGCTTGACCGCAGCAAGGGTACTTGGTTGTAGCGGCGCGATGTAGTAAGCTTACCCACCTGCCTCTTTAGCTCAGTTGGCCAGAGCACGTGATTTGTAATCTCGGGGTCGTTGGTTCGAATCCGACAAGAGGCTCA
>ENA-OQCB01000418-OQCB01000418.1-human-gut-metagenome-genome-assembly--contig:-NODE-418-length-20030-cov-16.381199_pt1 | contig 20030 bp, 25 predicted proteins | sample MGYA00242493_ERZ504568 | MGnify/ENA primary metagenome ERZ504568 (study PRJEB26092, sample SAMD00036229) | human gut metagenome | host: Homo sapiens | study: EMG produced TPA metagenomics assembly of...
ACATACAGACCAAAATAAATATTGGAATTATATACTTGTATTTATAAACATCAAAAATATTGTTTAAATCTAATATATTTTTCATTATTATCATAAAAAATCTTATGGGAACGATAGTCAATATAAATGATACTATTCCAATTACTTTTATTTTATCTTGTTGAAACAAAAAAATTGCTGGTATTAATAAACTTCCGAATAGCAATGTTATTCCAACACCTAACAACATCAAGTTTATTTCATAATTCTCAAAAACTATTCTACCCATTTTATAATTAACTAACAAAAAAGTTACTATTACAGGTAAAATTATAAAAAGTGAAATTAGATATACCAAATATTTTGCCAAAAACAATTTGGCTTCTTTTTACAGGTAAAATGAGCTCATTTTTATAATCATCTGCACTTGTTTGATTCACAATGCTTAAGATAACGCTCCCAGGTACCAGGGTTAATAGCGAGTAAACAATTATCGGAATATAATTATCAATTGGAGCTACAAATGATATAATTATTAAGCACAAAAACATTATAAAATAGTGCTTTCTTCTAAAACCAGAAGTCAATAAATTTTTTCTAATTAAACCTACCATAAGAGATTCCTTTCTTCAATCAACCAGTATTTTTTAGATTCGTTTCCCCTTTACAAACATATTCATAATTTCTTCAAAAGTAGGATTTTCTATCACTAATTTATCGGAAAGTTCAGTTCGATCATTAACTAAAACCACATTGTTATATGCTTTTTTTTGATAAGATACAATTATCTCCTTGGGAATACGTCCTAATTCCTGAGTTGTACATCTCACAATTCCATATTTGTAAATTATATCTGTTACTTTCTGCATCTAATATTTTTTTTCCATTTTTTATAAAAACAACGTAATCCGCTATTCTTTCCAAATCAATTTGTTATATGACTTGAAAACAAAATAGATTTTTTCACCATCCTCAATAAATTCTTGGAAAAGTTCTAATATTTCATGTCTTTTTACTGGATCAAGTGATGCTGTTGGTTCATCTAGTAATAATAGTTTGGGATGATGTGCCATTCCTAATATAATGGATAATGTTTTTTGCATCCCTTTTGAATAATTTTTTACTTTTTTATCAAGTGGAATTTCAAATCTTTTTAATGTTTTTTCAAAAAAATCCAAATCCCATTGCTGATAAATTTTCATATATATATGCGATATCTCTTTAGCAGTTAATTGTTCTGGTAAATAAATATCGTCAAACACGACGCCTATCTTTTCTAAAATAGAAGTTCTATTTTCGTCCATTTTTTGCCCGAAAATTTTCACTTCTCCACTCTTTTTTAACTTCAATCCCAAAATTGTGTTAAAAATTGTTGTTTTCCCCGCGCCATTTTCTCCTACCATTCCTAATATTTTCCCTTTTGGAATAGAAAAACTAACATTCTCAACTAGAAAATCACTGATTTTTATATCCTACATTCAACGAAGTAACTTCCAAATTATTTAGCACTTAAAATTCCTCCTTAAATTTTGATATTTCATACAAGTTACATTTATCAAAAAATATATGTTTCAATTCATCAATTTCATATCCATTAGCCAAAGCTTCATCTATAAGTTCTTGTATTTTTTTTTCAATTTCACCTTGTTTTTGCCTTTTAAGAACACTAACCTGAGGTACTGATACAAAACTCCCTCTACCCACTACTGAATTGATAAAACCTTCAGCCTGTAACTGTTCATATGCCTTTTGAATCGTAATAACACTTACTCCCAAAGATTTTGCAAAACTTCTCATAGGCGGTAAACTTTCTCCCTTTTTCAAACAATCATTCATAATATGTGTTTTAATCTGTAAAACAATTTGTTCATATATTGGTGTTTTAGATTGATAGTCAATTATAATTTCCATTTTTTATTCCCCAATATGAGAGTTATGCAGTATGGATTTCTTCAAACAATAAAACTTTTCAGCTTTGTTTGAATTAGCCCATACTGCATAATCTCATACAACTGATAGTAATTACATTTCTATCAATTATATGTTTCTAATCTGATTTATTTTTGTGCAATAGTACTTTATTATATCTATACTTTTTGATATAATAAATATAGGATACTTGAATTTGTGTATGATAATTAATTTTATTTATGTAAAGTTATTTACATCCGCAGGTGCGATTGCATGAAAATAATGCTGTTACGGATGAAACAGCCGGTAAACAAATCTTTAATGTCGCTGAAACAACGGCACTAATTGATTGTGGTTCAATCTCTCCCTGATCACTACCACCACATTTTGTCCAGTCTTTCTAATTTCATTAAAATCAATTTCTGCATTATTATTCTTTTTTTCCATAGCGTAACCTCCTTATTCAAGTATCTTTTTTTACTTTCATAGATTCTTTAATTGTCTTTTATCTACTATTTACATCCGCAAGTACGATTACATGAGAATAATGCTGTTACGGATGAAACCGCTGGTAAACAAATTTTTAATGTCGCTGAAACAACGGCACTAATTGATTGTGGTTCAATCTCTCCCTGATCGCTACCACCACATTTAGATAGTCTTTCCAATTCGCTAAAATCAATTTCTGTATTACTTTCCTTTTTTCCCACAGTAATTCCACCTTTCTTTTTCAAGCTTCATATTGTACTTATTGCACATGTACATTATATATTACTGTTTTGATATTGTCAATCGTCTTTCAAAAACTTGTGTATTAAAAATATTTTATGTTGTATACACTTCTCTATTTCGTACCATTCATTATTTTGCGTCTTCATTTTCTTAATCCATTGCCCTGTTACTGCCTTTAAGACAATATAAAATGTGTGAATGTCTTCTGCTTTTATATTTTTCTGTAACAGTGCTCTTAGAAATATTTTTGAATAAAATGAATTTTTATTGAATTTTTCTACATCTTTTAATGACATTTAAAAGTTTTCTATTTTGCGAATTCAACACATATAGTATGTAAGATACTGTGATATCTCCTATTATTTGTATCATATTTTTTGTAACTGTTATATATAAAAGACGGGCAGAAAGCTGATTTTACTCAAGCTTTCTGCCCACACTCATCATAAAAAAACCTATATTAATTCATCTGAATATTTCGTTTTTTCTTCTTCAGGAATCTTCAGGCTTTCCATTGCCTGTTCTACTGACCACCCCATTGTTTCCATAAGGTTTCTAATTGAAAGAAGAATTCCTTTCTGAATTCCTTTTTCTTCAACGCCTTTACTCAGATTACACATAATAGGCACCTCTTTCTAATGTCTTTGCGTTTCAGACAAACCATGCGATAAGGTGAACAACAATAATACTGCTCACCTCTATTTTCAAAATTTATATATTTTGTACTTTTACATTTTTTTCAATTCATCTAAATACTTGCTCTTTTCTTCTTCAGGAATTTTCAGGACTTCCATTGCCTGTTCTACCGACCACCCCATTGTTTCCATAAGGTTTCTAATTGAAAGAAGAATTCCCTTCTCAATTCCTTGTTCAATTCCTTGTTCAATACCCTTCTGAATTCCTTGTTCAATACCCTTCTGAATTCCTTGTTCTTCAACGCCTTTACTCAGATTACACATAGTAGACACCTCTCTTTCTAATGTCTTTGTCATTTCAATTGAAAAATCATTCTGTAATATCTCTTTCTTTTCCTTTACTTCACGATCCGAAGAAAGCAAAACTTCCAGTAACTTTAAGATACCTGAAGCATTTTCATCATCAGAATCCCCTAAACATATCATAATTGCCGTTAGTAAATCATAATTTTCTTTTCTTTCCGAACAACTACCAATTAACTGTTCTTCTGTAACAGAATATCTGTTTATACTATTTTCCCGATATTTCGGTGGATTCATACAAATCCAAATGCTATAGACTTTCTTTATCTTCTCATAATGTGCATCTGAAAATTCAACACCATACTGCGAAGATATCAATCTGCTGCAATAGTAAATTCCTCTGCTTATAATCGGGTAGCCTGGATAAAAATCATTTTGCGCTTCAATATTTATGATCAATCGAATTTTTTCTTTCGACACCGGAGCCTTCGCACAAAAGCGAATATCGTATGTAACCACCCCTTCATAAATAGAAGCGTCTTCGGTTGCTCCATTTTGTATTTGTTCTTCTGATACCTGTTCATCTATATTTACGGGTACGTCTGCAACACCTGCCTCTCCTTCTATATAGTTCTCTACAATTTCCTGAATCTCACAATCTCTATATTCCTCTATACAACTTTTCATAATCCATGCCAAGATCACCTTATTTGCCAGAAGGCGTTTGCATGCTGCATCGTAGGAGGCTTTCTCTCCTGCAGAACTAATATTCTTTGTCAGTATATTTTCAACTTTCAACCTATATTCACCTGCCTATTCCTCTTTTTCTTATTTTATCACACACGAAAAAAAGATGCCACTTATTTTTCTCACCAGATTATCCTCCTTCCGTATGATAAGGAAGAATTGTTTATGTTCTTTTCGCATTAAAACTCTTTCTGCTTTTATAAGCAGTTTACCACTATTTTCTTATGCCGCTTCATTCTTATCCAAAACCTCCGTAAATGCTTTTTTTAACCGATAAGATAACAACGTATTTCTTTTTTTGGATCTTCCCGCCCGTATTGCCTGGGAAAATGCCTGTTTGCTTCCCACAAGAATGACTTTTCTTTTTGCCCTTGTAATTGCCGTATAATATAGATTTCGCTTTAAGGTATGCCGCCGAAAACATGACAAAATCGGAATGATGACTACCGGATACTCGGAGCCTTGTCCTTTATGTGCAGTAATTGCATACGCATGAACAAGGTTCCAAGATTCTCCTTCCTGATATCGCATAACCCGCTCTTCTCCAAAATCTACTTCCATATATTTCTTACCGCTCACCTTTCCTATTTTTCGTACAATCCCGATATCTCCGTTGGAAATTTCATCTTCATTTTTCGTCTGCATTACTTTATCCTGTATACGAAAAATTTTGTTTCCATTTTTGATTTCCTGTTGTCCTATCTGGTAAGGATTGATTCTGTCTTTGATTTTTAGATTCAAAGCATTTGCGCTTACCTTCGTATCTTCCCTTAAAGGTGTTAATACCTGCACTGCATTTACATTTTTCCTTTGCAACTTCCACTCCATATCAAAAAGTTTCATAATCTTTTTCGCGGCTTCTTCATCATCATGTGCTGCTACAAAGGAAAAACTGTTATCATATACCAAATTTTGTTTGCCACAGTTGATTTTTATCGCATTCTCCAAAATAGTAGGGTTTTCCTGCCGGAAACATTGATCTAAAACAGTAACTGGAATGACTCTGGAGTCAATGAGTTCTTTAAATACATTTCCAGGACCTACTGATTCCAGCTGGTCTTTATCTCCCACAAAAACAATCCTACTTCCAGTCTTTATTTTCATCATCAGACTGGTAAACAGATGCATATCTACCATGCTACACTCATCAATGATGATCAAGTCATCGCAAAGCATTTCTCCAGCATTCCATGCTTCTTCACCGTCTGCTCCTGTAAGTCCGATACTTTTATGTATCGTCAACGCCGGATATCCCGTTGCTTCATACATTCTCTGTCGCGCTCTTCCGGTAGGTGCTGCCAATAAAATCATACTATCTATATTCAATTTTTCCTGGATCATAACAATAAAACGCAGCAGGGTTGTTTTCCCGCTTCCAGGTCCTCCTGTTATAATGGAAATTGAATTTTGAAAAACCATTTCAATCCCTTTTCTTTGTTTTTCCGCTAACTTTATGTTTTCTTTGGTTTCCAAATTAGAAATCCATTTCTCTACATCATACCTTTTTATCGGATATCTGCTTAGCGTGGCAAGTTGTATAACAGCCTTTTGTTCTGACTCATAATTTTTCTTAGAATAAATCTTTGTATAACTACAGATTAGTTCTTTATCATCTTTAATCAGAGAATTGCCAGCATCGCGAATTTTCCGTTCTGTTACACTGCCTTTTTTATCTCCACGCATCAACAGCGGCTTGGTTCTTGTTAAAATGTCAGACACCTCTAAATAGAGATGCCCTTCCCCTTCTGCTTCTTTTAAAACATATAATATAGCTGCTTTTATTCGTAAAGGATTATCTGCCTGAAAATGTTTTACTCTCCTTGCTATCGGATCCACTGTTTTAAATCCAAACCCTTCTATCTCACACAACCGGAATGGATCCTTTTTAATAATGCTGACTGCCTTGTGTCCAAAATGTTCCTGGATTTTTTCTATCTTCTTTGGTGTTACCCCCGCAGAAGACAGAAAAAGTGAAAGCTGACGGATATTTTCACTTTGATAATAGCCATCTAAAATCTGATCCAGTTTTTTTTGTGTAATTCCAGGAATTTCAAGCAATCGTTCCGGGCATTCTTCAAAAACATAGAAAGTATTTTTCCCAAATCGTTCTACAACCCTTTCTGCGATAACAGGCCCTATTCCTTTCACCAATCCTGAAGAAAGGTACGCTTTTACCCCCTCTTCTGTTGTTGGCATTTGAATTTGGAAAGATGTCACATGATACTGTTTTCCATATTTCTCTGATTCTTGCCACTGTCCTTTTAAAGATATATCAATCCCTTCGTTTCTGGGCAATTCACAGCCAACTGCCACAAACTGCCTTTTTCCAATTTCATTCTTCCCTTCAGGAATGTTCTCCTCTGTTTCATATACTGCCACAGTATATCCGTTTTCCTGATTATAATAAATGGAAGAAGCATATCTGCACTCTAACAAGTCACTACCTCCTTGTAATCCACATATAACGACCAGATATTTTTACAGAGTAACCGCCTTCCTTTTCCAGCTCCTTTTTGATGAGTATTCTTTTATCTGCCGGAAAATCCCGAATTGCAGCAACTCTGCGAAATCCTTTCTCTGTTCGGATAGTACATAATCCGTCTTTCCCAATAGAAAATGAATAGATACCTTCTGCCGCCAGTTTCTTCGAAATACGAAGAAATTTTTCTCTTCCTTCTCCAAGATACCATTTTGTTGCTGCTATGTCTGCTTCATTCCACTGCTCTTGGGGAACATCAGGAATTGTTTCTGTCTTCTTTTCAGTTTCTATCGCCTTTTCTGTTTGCTGTTTTGCTTTCCGATAAATGGGTGCTTCCTTCTTTTCTGGCACCTCTTCCGTCACTGTTGCTTTCGGTTTATCTCTTTCCTTATGCTCCGCTAAGGTTTCTCCCTTCACTTCTTGGGGCTTCTTTTTCAAATGACAGACCAACAGATACACCAACAAAACCGGCACTGTAAGGGATAATGTATTAACTAGAATTGCAAGAAAAAAGGGCCATAAGAACGGAGCTAACAAAAATCCTGCAATGCCCGACACAATGCAAAAGTTTTGATACTTTTTCACAAAATATTTCCACTTACCGCTCATAACAGTACCATTTCCTTTCTCTTCGAGTATTTTTAGTCAAATCCATAATTGTTATATTCTGATTCTTGTACACGCTCAAATTCTTCGTCCACCAGGTTTCTTTTTTATTTTCATTCCTTCTTCTTTCAGGCACACTTTTTCTCGACTGCCGATTTCTCCTTTCCGGCTGTTCTCTTTTCCTTTGCTCTGACTTTTTCCTGGAACTAGGTTTCTTTATCCTGCTATTTCTTCTACGGGGATCAGAGTTTCCTTTTTTCTGACTGCTTTTCCTTATACTTCGATGATATCCATCTTCTTCCTCATCTTCGTCGTCATCCTCTTCTTCGTCATCCTCTTCTAGATATTCCTCCTCATAGTCGTCATCTTCGTCGTCCTCATAATCATCCTCATCATAAAATTCGTCATCGTAATCCTCTTCTTCCTCATCTTCGTAATCGTTCTCATCTTCGTCTTTTCGCTTGCGGAGTAATTCGATTTTATCAAGATTTATCTTATCTCTATACATCGTCATTCCATCCTCATTTTCATAATTATCATTTAAAAGGATTCCCTCTATTCCAACGCAATCTCCTTTTTCGATATACTCTTCTATAAATTCTGCACTCTTATCAAATGCAGAGCAGGAAAAATAATCATATTTTGTTCCGTCTTTCGTTTTAAAAGGACGCCTTACAGACAATCGGAAACTTGCAACTAATCCATATTTCGATGCCCTTTTGTTTCTGCGCCTCTTCCTTTTAAATTCATTTACTTCCGGATCTTTTACAACGTATCCGGTCATTATTACTTTATTCATGCTCTTTCTCTCCTTTTTAAAGTAGGCAGGAAATTATTTTCCTGCCTGATAGGTATAAAAAAAGACACTTAGAATTTCCATTCAAAATGCCTTATTCTATATACGCATTGTTTCTAAATCATACTGAAAATCAGATCCAATACATCTTACAATCTTTTTTAAAATCTCATAAAAATTCAGGCTGTCTTCCTGTATCGGTCTTATACCTTTTACATAATTTGGCCAAAAACAATATTCGTAAAATCGTTTCACCTGCATAGAAGGTGAAATAAAAATCCCCTGAAATTCATTTTTCATTTTCTTTGTAGTTCCTTCTTCGGAAAATAATTTTAGATGTAGTGCCTCACTTTTGCCTTTCTTGTCCATCTGAAGCCAGACTGTATGATCGGCAAGACGAATACTGCTGTGCAGCATATAGATGTCTTCTCCGTTCCGGCACCAGATAATTTCTCCGCAAAGTCCGTTTTCAAACTGCGACGTAATACACACTCCATTTTCCGGAATATCCGAAAAGCAAATCTCATCATCAACCACCGGAATTGCCCTTTTTACACCCTTGGAAACGCCCACATCTTTTCGACATTCTTCAAACATCTGCTTTGTACTTTCATAATTTTTGTTCTGTTCATACTCATAGTTTTTCATCCTGCTTCCTCCTGTTCTTTAATTATTTCTTTTCAGTGATGTTTTGTGTATTTCTTCATATTTTGCTTCATATCTGCGATACCCTTCCAGATCATAATACTTTAATCGTTCCGGATAGAAACGAACTTTCTCATAAGTACAATATCCATTTCTGCTGATTTCTTCTGTCACTTCTCCTAATCCGCTTTCTGAAATCCAGGACAAAATTTTTCTTCCATGATGGTTCGTATCTACATAGGTACAGTCCTTTTCGCACACCTCATGCAAATCAACGGTCAGGGTTGCCCATGGTGAAGGATATCGGTATTTCCAGTTCACCATTTCAATTTCTAAATTTCCGGTGTAGGAATATCCTTTTACTATTAGCTGTATCGGAAATTTTTCTCCAAAAGCTTCATAGAAAACCGTTTTGGGTTCTTCCTGTTTTCTGAAGTTGTCATAATCTTCATCACTATAACCTGACCAGAAAAAATAGTTCCAGTCTGGCATTGGCGGACAATATCCTTCTAACTGTTCTGCACCTATTTGTTTTAATGGTATCAGATTTTTTTTACCTTCCTTCACAGCCAGAAGCAATGGTTTTAACTTCTCTTCCAGGTACATTCGATCTGGGCAAATATCAATCCACTTCCCTTTTATTGTTGTAAGAAAGCGTTTCCCATCCAATGTTCTGATTTCTGAACGTTCTGCAGATAGACTATTCTTTAAGAAGCTGATTATATTATTTTCTGTTGCCCGAAAAATAATTGCATCTTTTCCACACATCTCACTGTGAATTCCTTTTAAGTACTCTTGGTTCATGATTTTCCTCCTATTTTTCTTTCTTTTGTGGCTTAACTCTATCCTCCTTTTTCGTTGATTGAAATAAAAAAAGGCACCTAGAATATTTTTCATTCTAAATGCCTAATAATTCTTTATTTCTTATTGAAACAGCCACCTGTTTCCAAAATCTGTTTCCGATTCTTTATCGGAAAAAATTTTTGTACTCATCTTTGATTTTTATGAGTATAAATGTTAATTCATTTTCACTCTAACATAAGATATTGTATGTGTCAATATCTAAGTAATTTAACAATTTACTACGTTATGTTTATTACTCTGATACAACTTTTGAAAAGATTTCCCAACGTCCTTTTACATTTTCACCTTTGTCCGTACTTCTTCCACAATATTCCAGATATTTTGTCTGATTATCATAATTTTCAAAAAAGTCTTTCAGCCATAACAGATAACTGTTTTCTTTTTCTTCATCTCCGTACACTACATCCATTGCTGCAACTACCATTGGAATGGATAACTTTTTCATCTTATCCATTTTATCCACAATCTTTTCATCTAACTTGTCAAGAACCTCCAAGGCATGTCCAATCAAACGGATACTTTCCTCAGAATCACTATTCAATATTTCAACATACTTTTCAATATTCTTTTGATCAAAAGCAGTATATTCGTATCCAGAAATAAGCATTAGTATTTGGCAGGCTACTTTACGCATATTATCTGATCTGATATCACCTTTTGTAATTCCAGTCTTTGCCCAAAATGGATGCTCCATAATTTTATAAAGTTCTGTACTAATGTCAAGATTTAAAAGGCCTGTCAGCATCTGTGCTCCGTTCAATCGCTTTCCACTATTCAAACGCACAAACATATCCCGTACTTCTTTTTCTGTGCAGTCCCACATTTCAAAAATCAAGACTTCTGCATTCAATAGTTTGTCTTGTACAATCTCATCTAATTGAGAAAACCTTTTACCTGCAATTTCATAAGTTTCCCCATCAATCATAACCGAATCAAGTTTCTTAGAAAGTGGAAATTTGTCCCCTTTATATTTCTGTAGGGTAGTAATCCTCTGCTTTCCTTCTATCACATAGTTTTTATTGTCTTTTTTCCAAATATAAACTAAATTGATAGAATATCCTCTTAGCAGCGAATCCACTTCCAACGATTCCATATACCGAGTCCACTGTCCCTCCTTTCTCTGAAAAGGATGAGAAAAATCAAGCTTTCCTTTTCCGGACTCCCGCAACAATGATGATACAATTTTAGTCTTACATGTAGATTCCATTTTCCAACACCACTCCTTAACTTTTTTATCATTCTATCACGATATACCGTACATTGCAAACACCTCAAAAATTAAAATATCTGCTTAACTTCCTATTTTTACCACACATACAATAGTTATCTATTATCTATCCACTGTGTAGTTCTTTCAACAATTGCCTTCTTCTGTTCAAAATGTAAATAGTGAGAACCTTCTAGCAAAATTACTTTTCCATTTTCTTTATCTGCTATAATATCCCTATGTAGTTGTTCCCACTGTGGCATAGTCTTGCAATTCTCTTTTGAAACAAATTCCAATATTGGTATTTCTCTTGGAATCTTCATATCCTCCACTACTTCCATATTTTTTTCAAGATTTTTCATTTCTGCCATAACCGTTGCGTTATATCCTTTATCCAGCGTTAATATGCGGAAAACTTCCAATTCCTTCTCTGAATATAGGTACTGCGGATCTGCATACACAACTTTCTTTGGATTGTTTATAGAAAGCAACCTTGTAACTCCCGTTATATTGACTATCTTCTGAGTATACGCAGATATTTGATTGAGCAACTGTACACTGACTGGAAAAGGATTATTTTCTTTACTTGTCATTTTCGGAACTGATGGATCAATCCCTATAATTCCTTTAATTTCATTTGGATATATCTGGCTCCAATACAAACTATATATCCCTGATATGGAATGCCCCATTAGATAGTATTCCTCTTCTCCTAAGTTTTTTACACATTCATGAAGTTCTTCTACGATATTTTCAATCGTCCGGTCACGCTTTGTTCCATCAGATAATCCATATCCAAATGGCTCAATCGTAATCACCTTGTATTTTTTAGCTAATTCACTTGCTAAAGGTTTAAATTCTAAAATAGGCGACGGTTCACCCAAACCAGGAAGCAAGATAATCGGAGGACCGTCATGTTCCGCTCCGGCAATCTCCACAACCATACTTTTTCCATCTATTTGCACACTGTTTCCATACGCATCTTTTATTTTGTATTCATCTATTTTCTTACATATAGTGTTCCATATAATTCCCAATAAAATGAATATAATGGTAATACCTATAATCCATTTTATAATGATCCATATTTTTTTCTTTCGCTTCATTTAAAAATTCAAACTCCCTCCTGTAATACTAATTGTACTAGAAGATTTATTTGTTATATAGAATTTATAATATCCTGTACTTCTAATTGTAAATGTGGTACTGTGACTTTTTCCTGTTCCACTATACTTTTTTGTTCTGACACCATTTGAATTTTTATATCCCATTTCAACACTTCCTGATGCTTTCAAACTAATAGAAAAACTTATCTTAGTCCCACCCGGAACGTAAAATGCCATCCCATCATTATCAATAATATTAATGGTTTCTCCTGCACTCAACGCTGTACTTGAAATTCCCATCCTCTCACTTTGCTGATGCATAGTATTTGATTGAGGTTCCGCTGCCTGTACAGAAGTACTATTTGTTGTCATAACCAAAAGAGCCATTATTGCTATTACTTTTTTTACTTTCTTCATTTCTCCATACTCTCCTTTACTATATGATAATTAAGAATAATTCGATCGCTTGATATATTTTTGAAATATGGAAAATATTCTCTCTGCGTTCCCCCTTTCAGCCAAACTTCATACTGTTCGACCTCAACAGTATCTACTTTAAATGGCTTTCCATTTTCAATATATCCTATTTCAAACGTATGTCCAGGCTGTTTATTCATGTTCTCCTGCTTGACACTTATTTTGACCTTTTCATTCTCTTCTAGAAAAATCCCCTTTCCTTGATCCTGTAAAATCAGCATTGTACCATTTTCTACATATATTTGTTGATCAGCTGTATAAAAATCTGTCTGTATTTCTAAAATATGTTTTGCAATAGGAATACCATTTTGATATAAACAGTCTTTATTAAGCAATTCTGTTTGAATATCAATCACTATCTTCTCTTCTTCTGTATCTGATTCGTAGAGCGTATGCTCTTCTACCAGGTTTTCTATTTTTTCTACTTTCCCACCTGGATCCAAAAGAGTTTTCGCCAAAACAATGCTGCCGGTCACCAAACATATTGTGCCAACTGCAGCTACTGATTTTAAAAAATAGGACTGTTTTTTTCGACGAATAATCTTTTTATATACCATATCCTGAATATCTGTGAGATTGTCTATGTCAGTTCTTTCCTTTGTTAATATCTCAACCGAATTATCCAACATCTCACTAATCTTGATTTTCATAAACCGTATACCCCTCCTCACGCAAAGCATGACGCAAAGTTTCCCTGCCTCTTCGAAGTCTGGTTTTTATGGTCTGTGGATTCATATTAAGTTGTAATGCGATTTCTTCTATTTTAAAATATCTATAATAATATAAAAGAAAGATTTCCTGATCCATCGGCTTTAATTTCTGAAGAAGTTTCTGAATAATCCTCTGTTGTTCCTTTTGCTCCATGAGTTTTTCGGCCTGGTTATCAATTAAAACCACATCATCATAAAGTTCCAGATTCCAATTTTTAATTGCACGTATTTTATCTTTTGCCTTATTCCTTGCAATCATACCTATATATGCTTTAATACTGGTGTATTTTTCATAATCAATTCTTTCAGCAGTATTCCATAAAGAGATAAATACATCTGATACTACTTCTTCCACATCTTCGTTTGTACCTTTCCCCGCAAGTATTTCTTTTGAAATCGTAGTGACATATGCACCATATTTCTTCATAATCTCTTCTAAAGCCTTTTCGTTCTTTCTCTGTAGTTGTTTTAATAACTTTCTTTCCTTCATTCGTAAGAATCCTGATTTTTGTTTTTGTATCAATACGTAAAATTCATAATTCAGGTTTCAAAAAAGAGGAGATATTTTATAATATTTTTTTCAAAGATTATTTATTTTTCAATCTATCTTAAATCTTAACAACACTTTTGAATAAAAAAATAAGAAGACTTAACAGCCTCCTTATTCTTTATTATTCTATTTGCTATGTAAATACATCTCTATGCTGTTCGTGCAAGATTTGCATTCGCATTTCGGGTTACTGTTCCATTACTGCCACAATAACCAACACAATATGCTGGTCCTGCATTATGAGCATTTGCCACTGCTACAGATCCACTGCAAATACAACCTGCTTTACTTCCTTCAAAATGCGATCCTGTTTTCATTGTTTTTGTTTTTACTAATTTCATGCTGTATCTTCCTTTCCTTGTTATGATGTTCGTGCCAGATTAGCGTTTGCATTTCGGGTTACTGTTCCATTATTGCCACAATAACCAACACAATATGCTGGTCCTGCATCATGAGCATTTGCTACTGCTACAGATCCACTACAAATGCAACCCGCTTTATTCCCTTCAAAATTGGAACCTACTGCGATCTTTTTAGACTGTACTAATCTCATGTTTTTCCCTCCCTCCTCTGTAACTTTTTATTTTAAATCCTTCAAAATAGATTTAAAATTCTTATTTCGTTTCACAATGTATAGTATATACACACTTCGTATGATTTTTTCGTCTTTTCTGTGTAGTTTTTGTGTAGAAACCTATTTTCTCATATTTGTTATTATATTCTCCTTGGCAAACAATTTCTTAATGTCATAAATGTCTTTTTGAACATTTCTTTCTTCTTTTGAAAGCATATCCTTAAAAGTAAAAGCATTTATAAAATATTCTCTCAAAGAGTTACAATTATAACCTATTGGTTCTTCCTTTAAAAACTTCAAATATCTCTTTTCTATCTCCGTTACTGGCAAATTTTCTATTTCTCTACAAATGTCTTTCCATTCTAAACTCTCTTCTATCGTTACCTTAATAAATTCCTGCTTAGGAGATAAAAAATATTTTTTCCACACCAACCTTACCTACATTTTCTTTCAAAAATTCTTGTATTACATAAAGTAAATCTTCATTTATTGACTCAGCATCCGATTTTCTCTCCCTATATAAATAGTATGATGCATTACCCTGTTGATTTTTGATGGCAAATCCACCTGTTTCCGCATAAGACAAAATCTTTTCTTCAATCTTCCCATGCTCTCCACTAAGATTTGCAATCCATCCGTCTCCAATGTTCTCCAACGTTTGTGTTGATGTAATCCAAATAATACATACATTTTCTAGAAAATAAAATCTTTTGAAAAATGTTCTGATTTCGTCATTTGATATGGAACGAATCGTTTTTGGGTTTCCTATGGATAAATGGTTTTCATAATCAGTTCCATTTAATAATATACGAAAATCTGAGTTTCTATTTTTCACTTCATATGCTTTATATTCCTCAAGAATATCTGATCTTACCTTCTCAACATCTTTCATTTCTAAATACTTACCTTTTAAAATATTCTGTATGATATCTATTACACACTCTAACGATGTATCCTTTACATCAAAATAATAGGTTGTTGAATAAAAATCCAGTATAGGCTGAACAAAGATAACCTCTTCTCATTTTTATCAAAAAAATTCATTTGTACATGCTCCAAAAAGTGTGCAATTCCTGCATTTTCTATATCTTCTGAAGAAGAACCTACATTGATTGTTAGCGCTATATAATTCATTCCTTGAAGGTTTTCTAGTGGAAACACACATTTTGTTATTTGATTTTCACATTTTGAAAAAAAATTATTCTCTACCAACCCAGTCACTCCTCTCTATAAGCCTCTGCTTGTATGCTATAAAGCTTTGCATATTCTCCGTCTAATTTCATCAAGTCTCTATGATTTCCTTTCTCTATAATTTTGCCGTCCTGTAAAACTAAAATTTCATCTGCTAATTTTACTGTAGAAAATCTATGTGCAATTAATATACTTGTCCTTCCTTCCATTAAACCCCTAAATTGTTTATAAATCTCATATTCTGCCTTAGGATCCAATGAGGCTGTTGGTTCATCTAATACTACAAGTGGAAAATCCTTCATAAAAATTCTACTGATTGCAATTTTTTGCCATTGCCCCAGAGATAATTGGATCCCTCCACTCCATTCTCTATGTAACTGTGTATCATACTTTTCCGGCAAGGAAGAAATAAATTCTGTTGCCCCAGCTTTCTCTGCTGCACAGTAAATTTGATCAATATTTTTCATTTCTTCCACATTTCCACAACCAATATTCTCTCTAACTGTCAATGGATATTTCACAAAATCTTGAAATACTGCTCCTATCATTGTTTGATAAGATTCTGTATCAATATCACATATATTAGCTCCATCAATTAAAATTTCCCCCTTATCTGGAACATATAACTTTAATAACAACTTAATAATAGTGGTCTTTCCAGATCCGTTCAATCCTACAATAGAATAACAGTGTTTAGCATCTATTGTGAAAGAAATACCTTTTAATATATATTTTTCTGATTCAGGATATCGAAACCATACATTTTTAAATTCTATCTTTTGAAAATTTTTATTAAACGATAACGAGTTCTCTATCCTTTCCGTTGTTTTCATGTCTAAAAATTCAAATAGGTTTTGTATATAAAGACCATCTTCAAAAATTGTGACTATCGTATTTAATATTGTCGTAGCTGAACCTCTAAAATTATCAATGGAATTTATATAAAGAGAAAAATCTCCAAGGGTTCTTTTCTCTAAAATAACCTTTAAAGTAATATATATTTTAAAAAAATAAGATTGCAGCCTCTTCTACCAAATCTGTCAATGATAATTTTTTGCAGAAACTACGTCTGATTTTTTTATCTTCTTGAATATATCCATCATATTGTTTCAGTATGTGCCCCCGAAAAAAATCATGTACATGATAAATTTTCATTTCCTTTATATTTTCATAATCAGTTACAATATCTTTCAAATATGCTATAAAGCGTAATCCTTCAAATCGCTTAGTATAAATTTCATATTGTGTAACTGCCATCTTCATACTAACAATTAGTGTTGGTATGCAAATAAAAATACACAATAGCATAATTCCAACATTAAGACTTGCTAACACTGTGATGGTTCCAATCAAACTGCTAAAACTTTGAATGAAGTTTGTTAAGGTCGCCAATAAACTGATGGATCTCCCTGTCGATTCTTCATTGACTTTCCTAATTTTGTCATAAATCATTGAACTGTCAAAATACTTTAAATCCGTATCTTTTACCTTTTTCAAAATCAAATCACTTGTATAACGATTTAAGTAACTTGATAAAATATTCTGTTGATAATCTTTTATTCTCATCAGTACACTCTGCAAATAATTGAATATAAAATAGAATATTAACCAAAATAAGACCGGTGCAATGTTTCCTGAAACAATTGATCGACTCATATCATCAATAAGATATTTCCAAATAACCAAAGTAAATGGGATCGTAATACCTGAAACAATACTCACTATCATTGTTTTAATAAAATTGGACTTCGAGCTATTCCATAATAACCGAACTACTCTGCTTATTATCAAAAAAAACTCTTTGCTTTTTTTGATTAAACCCTTTAATCTTTTCATAAACTTTCACTCCACTTACTTTTATAAAAGGAGACCGTACCTACTTGGCAGTCTCCTTCTTTTCTTATAACATAATATTAAGCTTTTTAACTCTGTTCATATATCTATTTTATAGAATTTGCTTAGGTATTGAACAGAGTTATTTTTCTTTTTCAGACTGACATGTTCTGTTTAAAATACATCTTCTATGCAGTTCTTGCAAGATCTGCATTGGCATTTCTTGTCATCACTCCACTGTTGCCACAATATCCCACACAATATGCCGGTCCTGCATCATGAGAATTTGCCACTGCTACAGTACCATTACAAATACATCCAGCCCTATTTCCTTCAAAGTCTGTTCCTGTTTTTGTTGTTTTTGTTTCTACTAATTTCATAATCCAATACCTCCTACTAGTTTTTTTTTGCAAGATTATAATTCGCATTTCTTGTTACTGCTCCATGGTTTCCACAGTATCCTACGCAATATGCTGGTCCTGCATAATGAGAGCTTGCTACTGCTGCGCTTCCACTACAAACACATCCACTTCTGCTGCCTTCAAAGTCTGCTCCTGTCTGTAACTTTCCTGCTAAGATTTTTCTCATGCCCAACGCCTCCTTTCTGTCTGTTTTTCTATTTTAAATTATCTTTGATAATCTAAAACCTTTTCTTAATAATACGGTACCGCATCTATCTCTTCGATCACTTCCGGTTTCTCTTCCAGAATGCTGTAATACGAGATCAATTCTCCTTTTGTGGCATACCTGTGGGCTCCGCAGACCTTCTCTTTTCTTTCCATATCAATTCCTTCTGTTTCATAGCAGGCTGCATAACAAAGTCCACACAGGTTTCTTGCCCAGCACTCATTGCATCTTGCGATGGATTTTTCATCGTATTCATCCATATAATATTTCTTTATTTTTTCTAGATCTGCCCCTTCAAACACGTTTCCTATATCCGGTGCATCTCCGGTCTTTTCACACAAAAGGAATTTCCCATCTGTCTTGACATAGACCCTCCGGTTCCCTGGAATGCAGCAGCCGTTTCTTCTGAGGTCTTTGCATGGTTCCTGTGTCTGTCTTCGGTTATGTATCCGCACCAGTTTATCCGCTACAATCCCTGCCACATAACTTTTGGGATCCTCTTCTTCTAAATCCCTTGCCAGTGCCCAGCCTTCGATGGCATCTAACGTGAAACCGTCCAGTTCCTCTCCGATAAACTCCCCATCTCCAGCATACTCCATGGAAATATCTTCTTCTCTTACGCTTCCGTATTCTACGTAATCACATTTCTTTACCATTTCTTTTGGCAGCCAGCTCAGTCCTTCAAAAAACTCCTTGATTGCATCCAGTTTCTTTGCACTGAACGGCGGACAGACCACCGTATTGATCACAATACTTTCCTTTGCCCTCTCTCCAAAGGCTTCTACCAGATATTTTAATCCCTGTATTGCTTTCTCAAAACTTCCTTTTCCTCCTCTCATCACTCTGTAAGCATCATGGATTCCTTCTGGTCCGTCTATACTTGCCAGAACACTCATTCCTTCCACGCCTGCCACATATGCCGCGATTTCCGGTGTTACCAGTGTCAGGTTGGTAGAGAAAGAAAAGGTCAGTTCTTTTCCTTTTATGATCTGCCGGCTGTAATCTATTGTCTTTTTCATCAGTTCAAACTGTACCAGTGGCTCTCCTCCATAAAAGGATATCGCTACTTTATCTCCACTGTTATCCCTTGCATACTCCACAGCACGTTTTGCCACATCCCAGGTCATGGCTTTTGGCGAGAAATTCCGGTACCCTTCATTATGTTCGTTATAGATACAGTAGCGGCATCTCATGTTGCACTGTTCTGTCAGTTCCAGGATGACCTGCTGCAGATCGTACCGGAGCAAGTCCCTTAATGTTTCATCTGTTTCCCTTACAAACTTTAAATCCGGTGAAACCTGCAGGATATGCTCTGCTTCTACCATCTCCCAGATATTTCTGTATGCAGCCTCCAGTTCTTCTTCAGAAGCTCCTTCCACCTTATCCGGAAGATTTGTCTGCTCGAAGAGGCTTTTTAAGATCTGGTATTCATTTGCCCCGCACTCAAACACTTTTCCAGTTCCTGTATCATACATATACTGTTTATTTCTGGTAGTGAAAACAGTTCCTAGGCTGTATCCGCGCGCTACATCAATGGTCTCTTTAATCTTTTTCAGGTGTTCTTTCATTTTTCTTTCCTCCTAACATTTGGTTCCCAAAATATATCAACTCATTTCAGAGAGAATCTCCTTTGGTTTTTTCCTCATAATCATAGTCCCTGCTACTGAAACTGAAACAAATAGCAAACCGCCAATTGCAATTGTATCTTTTACTAACATATCTAATGTGACTTCGATTTCTATCGTCTGAAATTCCAAATCCGGTGCAATATATCCGTCTGCAAACACTTGATTTTGAGTTGCTTCTTTCTGTTCGTCTGCCTGGCTTTGAGATTGCTGTGCCATATAAGATGCCGTCATTTTAGAAAGTGCGGGTGATATCAGAAAAGATAATACCAATCCCAAAATTCCAATCAGCATGGCTTCCCAAAGAAATTGACTCCAGATTTTCTTCTTACTTTCTCCCAATGCCATAAAAATACCGATTTCCTGTGTCCTGTTCTTCATCCAGAATAAAAAGATCAAACTTAATATGATAAAACTTGCTGCGGAAACTACG
>ENA-OQCB01000419-OQCB01000419.1-human-gut-metagenome-genome-assembly--contig:-NODE-419-length-19978-cov-12.355549_pt1 | contig 19978 bp, 15 predicted proteins | sample MGYA00242493_ERZ504568 | MGnify/ENA primary metagenome ERZ504568 (study PRJEB26092, sample SAMD00036229) | human gut metagenome | host: Homo sapiens | study: EMG produced TPA metagenomics assembly of...
AGATTGCGGGTAGAGTTGGAGGGCTTGCACCATGAGCCAGCTACTTCCCTATGAAACGATAGCCAAGGCAAGCGTGGGTGACCCGGATGCCGTCGCAGCCGTGCTGTCCCATTATGCCGGATATATCCGAGCCTGCTCCAAAATGGACGGGCAGATCAACACGGATATGCAGGAGCATATCGTCCAAAGGCTGATAGAAAGTCTGCTGAAATTTCGCCTTGACCGTGACAACTGAATAACCCGCCGCCCATCACAGCGGTACACGAGCAGCAAGTCTGAAAAGATTTGCTGCTTTTTTGCGTCCATTTTCAAAATCTTTGGCAGAGTGCAACGCCGGATTGTTGTAGGACACAGATAGAAAAATAAAAAAATTTTCGTTATGTTTGCCAAAACGCCCCCTTTTCACCGTTGTAGTGGTGAAAGGTGAGCAGAACAGACTTTTCTATTCGCTTTATTTACGAAAGCCGTGAAACGGAAACACGGCGATTTTTCAGAGCAAGATTCTACCACGGTGCCAAAATCCGCATATCTGCGGTTTTGCCCCCTTTGGTAAATCTTGTTGGGGAGTGCCTTCCCCAAACCCTGCTCATGCGCCCTGTCGGGCGAGAAAGGAGGTCAACGCTTGAAGAAAAAATACAACACGCCCCACCGCTGCCATGTGGTCAAAACCCACATGACCGAGGAAGAATACGCCGACTTTACCGAGCGGCTGAAACACTATGACATGAGCCAAGCCGAATTTATCCGGCAAGCCATTACACGGGCGACGATTCGCCCCATCGTTACCGTTTCTCCGGTCAATGATGAACTGTTGTCCGCCGTTGGCAGGCTGACCGCCGAATACGGAAAAATCGGTGGCAACCTCAATCAGATTGCCCGCGCCCTCAACGAGTACGGCACACCATACAACGCCCTGTCCGTTGAAGTCCGCGCCGCCATTTCTGATCTTGCTGCCTTGAAGTTTGAAGTCCTGCGAAAGGTAGGTGACGCTGTTGGCAACATTCAAACATATCAGCTCTAAAAATGCGGACTATGGCGCAGCCGAGCAGTACCTCACCTTTGAACATGACGAGTTTACCATGAAGCCCACCCTTGATGAAAACGGGCGGCTCATGCTCAGGGAGGACTATCGAATAGCCACGCTGAACTGCGGCGACGAGGATTTTGCCGTTGCCTGTATGCGCTCCAATCTCCGCTATGGGAAGAACCAGAAGCGGGAAGATGTAAAAAGCCACCACTACATTATCAGCTTTGACCCACGGGACGCGGTGGACAACGGTTTGACCGTAGACCGGGCGCAGGCGTTGGGCGAGGAATTTTGCCGGAAGCAGTTTCCCGGACACCAAGCCATTGTCTGCACCCACCCGGACGGACACAACCACAGCGGCAATATCCATGTGCATATCGTTATCAATTCTCTGCGGATAGAGGAAGTTCCGTTCCTGCCTTACATGGACAGACCGGCAGACACCCGCGCCGGGTGCAAACACCGCTGCACAGACGCGGCGATGGAATACTTCAAAGCCGAAGTCATGGAGCTGTGCCACCGGGAAAATCTCTATCAAATCGACCTTTTGCATGGCAGCAAAAACCGCATTACCGAGCGTGAGTATTGGGCGCAGCGGAAAGGGCAGGCAAAGCTGGACAAGGAAGCTGCCGCCTTGCCAGCCGAGGAGCAGCCAGCCAAGCCCACGAAGTTTGAAACAGACAAGGAAAAATTGCGGCAGGCCATACGCACCGCGCTGTCCTCTGCCGCAAGCTATGGCGAGTTCGCCGCCGTTCTCTTGCAACAGGGCGTGACTGTCAAGGAGAGCCGAGGGCGGCTATCCTACCTCACGCCGGACAGGACAAAGCCCATTACCGCCCGCAAGCTGGGAGATGATTTTGACCGCGCTGCCGTTCTTGCCCTTTTGGAACAGAACGCCCACAGAGCCGCCGAGCAGACCGCAACCGTACCCGAATACCCCCGCAACATAAGGGAGCGTTTGCAGGGCAAAAAAGCTGTCCAAACCACCCCGGAAAAGGACGGTATTCAGCGCATGGTTGACCGGGCAGCGAAGCGAAAGGGCGCGGGCTATGACCGCTGGGCGGCAGTCCACAATCTGAAACAAATGGCGGCTACCGTTGCCGCCTACGGGCAGTACGGCTATTCGCCGGAGGAGCTGGACGCAGCCCTTGTATCCGCCAATGCAGATTTACAGGACAGCACCGCCAAGCTGAAAGCCCTGGACGCTGCTATCCGGGAGAAAAAGGAGCTTCAGACACAGGTGCTTGCCTATGCCAAGACCAAGCCTGCCCGTGACGGTCTGAAAGCGCAGAAAACGGAAAAAGCCCGCAGTGCCTACCGGGAACGGCACGAAAGCGATTTTATCATAGCGGACGCAGCCACCCGTTATTTTCGGGCGCATAGCGTTTCCAAGCTGCCAAGCCATAAAGCCCTGCAAGCGGAAATCGAGCAGCTTACCGCCGAAAAGAACGCCCATTACAACGAATACCGGGAGAAAAAAGCCCGTGTCAAGGAGCTGCATACCGTGAAAAGCAATCTTTCTCAAATCCTGCAAGGCGAGAAAGGCAGAGAGAAAAAGCACGAACATGAGCGTTAAAAACCGCCCCGAAACGATACCAAAACAGGGATATGCCCTGCACCCTATCCGCAATACTGCCCACCTTTGAAACGGGGCGCACAGCGCAGGAAATCCCCGAAAATGACACCGAGAAACTACATTTTTACCGACCTATCCGCTTATACCAGCGGAAACGGCAGAAAGGAGCGAGAAATGCCACGCATGAGCAAAAAGCGGCGGTTGGAATGGAGCTTTTTCCTCAACCACCGAAACCGTATTACCTACAATGACCTTTGCCGGGGCTGCACACACGGCTGCAAGCAGAGCTTCCGAGCGATTATCGTCCTCTGCCCCCGGTATTTCTCTAAGAGATGGAAACACAGGGAGGACACCGCCAATGGCAGATAACCGCAAATATTACTACCTCAAACTGAAAGAAAACTTCTTCGACAGCGATTCCATTGTGCTGTTGGAGGACATGAAAGACGGGATTTTGTATTCCAATATCCTCTTGAAGCTGTACTTAAAATCGCTGAAAAATGGCGGCAGATTGCAGCTTGACGAGCATATCCCCTATACCGCCCAGATGATAGCCACGCTGACCCGTCACCAAATCGGGACGGTGGAACGGGCATTAGCCATCTTCCAGCAGTTAGGGCTTGTGGAGCAGCTTGACTGCGGGCTGCTTTATATGACCGACATCGAGCTGATGATCGGTCAATCCTCTACCGAAGCGGAACGGAAACGCGCCGCAAGGCTTGAAAATAAGGCACTTTTGCCGCCGCGGACAAATGGCGGACATTTGTCCGACATTCGTCCACCAGAGATAGAGATAAAGAAAGAGATAGATATAGAGTTAGAAAAAGAGGGAGAGTTAAAGGGACAAGCCCTCGCCCGCAGCTATGGCAGATATGAGAATGTATTTCTGACTGATACGGAGCTTTCCGAACTGCAAGCGGAGCTGCCCGAAAAATGGGCGTACTACATTGAGCGGCTTTCCGGCTATATCGCGTCCACGGGCAAGAGATATAAAAACCACACCGCCACTATCCGCAGATGGGCGGCAGACGATACCGCAAAGGCTGCCCCGAAACAGGGCATACCCGAATACACCTGCAAGGAGGGCGAGAGCTTATGAGTAATCTGTTTACAGAACGAGTTTTGAATATGGCGGCTGTTACCCCACAGCCGGAGGACTACACGGGCGAGGACGGACTGCTTTACTGCGGCAAGTGTCACACTCCGAAAGAAGCCTACTTCCCGGAAAAGCAAGCCGCCCTGTTTGGGCGTGACCGCCACCCGGCAGAATGTGACTGCCAGAAAGCCCAGCGTTTGGAGCGTGAAGCCGCCGAACAGCGCAGAAAGCACCTTGACACCGTGGAGGACTTGAAACGCCGGGGATTTACCAATCCTACCATGCAGGAATGGACTTTCGCCAACGACAACGGGAAATGCCCGCAAATGGAGATTGCACACTTCTATGTGGAGCATTGGGAAATCATGTGCGAGGAAAATATCGGCTATCTGCTATGAGGCAAAGTCGGCACAGGAAAAAGCTATTTTGCCGGGTGTATCGCTAATGCCCTCATGGAGCAGGAAGTCGCTGTCCGCATGACGAACTTCTCTGCGATTTTGAATGACCTGACCGCCAGCTTTGAGGGGCGCAACGAGTATATCGAGCGTCTTTGCCGTTTTCCTCTGCTTATCATTGATGATTTTGGAATGGAGCGCGGCACAGAGTACGGTTTAGAACAGGTCTACAATGTGATTGACAGCCGCTACCGCAGCCGCAAGCCCTTAATCGTTACCACCAATCTGACATTGGACAGCCTGCAAAATCCGCTGGACACCGCCCATGCCCGGATTTATGACCGCCTTTTGGAAATGTGCGCCCCTATCCTCTTTACGGGAGAGAACTTCCGCCGTGAAACGGCGCAAGCCAAGCTGAACAGACTAAAAGAATTGATGAAATGAAAGGAGTTGCCTATGGCAGAGAACAAGCAGAACACCACCCCGGAACGCCGCCCGGACTGTGTAACGGAAATCCGCATGGGCAACTCCGTCCTTACCGTTTCCGGCTTCTTCAAGCAGGGCGCAACCGACACCGCAGCCGACAAGATGATGAAAGTGCTGGAAGCGGAAGCTGCTACACAAAAAACGGCGATTTGACCGACCATAAAGAAGCAGATTTGACGCTTTTGCCGCTATACAGACAGCCGCCCCATGTGGTACAATCAAGGTACGGAATAGTGGGGCTGGCTGTCGGAAACGGAGGATTTTATGTTAAGACAGACCAACCAACAACCAATTACCGCCCTTTACCCAAGACTTTCCCATGAGGACGAGCTGCAAGGCGAGAGCAATTCCATTTCCAATCAGAAGCGTATCCTTGAAACCTATGCAAAGCAGAACGGCTTTTCCAATCTGCGCTGGTACACGGACGACGGTTATTCTGGTGCGAACTTTCAAAGACCCGGTTTTCAAGCCATGCTTGCGGACATTGAAGCCGGAAAAGTCGGGACAGTTATCGTAAAGGATATGTCGAGGTTAGGGCGAAACTACCTGCAAGTGGGAATGTACACGGAAATGATTTTCCCACAGAAAGGCGTCCGCTTCATCGCTATCAATGACGGAGTGGACAGCGCACAGGGCGACAATGACTTTGCCCCGCTGCGGAATATCTTTAACGAATGGCTGGTGAGAGATACGAGCAAGAAAATACGGGCGGTAAAACGCTCAAAAGGCATGAGTGGCAAGCCCATCACAAGCAAGCCTGTGTATGGCTACCTCATGGACGAGGACGAAAATTTCATCATTGACGAGGAAGCTGCACCCGTAGTCAAGCAGATATACAACCTCTGTCTTGCCGGGAATGGTCCGACCAAGATAGCCCGTATGCTCACAGAGCAGCAAATCCCCACGCCGGGAACGCTTGAATACCGCAGGACGGGCAGCACCCGCCGCTACCACCCCGGCTATGAGTGCAAGTGGGCGACCAATACCGTAGTGCATATCCTTGAAAACCGGGAATACACAGGCTGTCTGGTAAATTTCAAGACAGAAAAACTTTCTTACAAAGTCAAGCACAGTGTAGAAAATCCCCCGGAAAAGCAAGTGATTTTCGAGAACCACCACGAGCCTATCATAGACACCCAAACATGGGAACGGGTGCAGGAGCTTCGCAAACAGCGCAAACGCCCAAACCGCTATGATGAAGTGGGTTTGTTCTCCGGCATACTGTTCTGTGCGGACTGCGGCAGCGTGATGTATCAGCAGCGATACCAGACGGACAAGCGCAAGCAGGACTGTTATATCTGCGGCAACTACAAGAAACGCACCCATGACTGTACGGCGCACTTTATCCGCACCGACCTCTTGACCGCTGGTGTACTCTCCAATCTGCGGAAAGTGACCAGCTATGCGGCAAAGCATGAAGCCCGGTTTATGAAACTCTTGATTGAGCAGAACGAGGACGGGGGCAAACGCAGGAACGCCGCCAAGAAAAAGGAACTGGAAGCCTCCGAGAAACGCATAGCCGAGTTATCCGCTATCTTCAAGCGGCTGTATGAGGACAGCGTGACCGGGCGCATATCAGACGAGCGTTTCACAGAGCTGTCGGCAGACTATGAAGCAGAGCAACGGGAGCTGAAAGAAAGAGCCGCTGCTATTCAAGCGGAGCTTTCCAAAGCACAGGAAGCCACCGTGAACGCAGAAAAGTTTATGAATGTTGTCCGGCGGCATACCAGCTTTGAAGAACTTACCCCTACTCTGCTGCGGGAGTTTGTAGAGAAAATCGTTGTGCATGAGTGCAGCTATGACGAGAACAAGACCCGCAGACAGGACATTGAGATTTATTATTCTTTTGTTGGCAAGGTGGACTTGCCCGAATAACCGCCCGACCTATCCGACACAATGCGCAAGTGCCGGATAGGAACGGCAAAATTTTTTACACTTCTATTACTTCTTTATCGCACATCAGTAAAATCAGCGGAAAGAAAAAGGACACTGTCTATATGGTAGGCGGAGGCTCACGGAATGCAAGGTTATGTCAGATGACGGCGGATGCAGCGGGTAAAAGGGTAGTGACAGGGGGGAAAGAGAGTACGTCCCTGGGAAACCTGGGAGCCCAGCTCAAGTATTTTGAACCTGATCTGACAGTGAGGGAAATCAGGAGCCTTTTGGGAAAGGGCATTGAGAGTACAACTTATTGCCGCGGGAAAGATTCCGGTGAAGCGTTGAAACGGTATCAAAAACTAGAAGGGTAAGGGGGCCTGTCCATGGACGGATGTATATTAAGGATGTGCGGGATTAACAAAAGCTTTTTTGGTGTTCCTGTACTGAAGAATGCGCAGCTTGAGGTGCTTCCAGGGGAGGTTCACGTTCTTTTGGGGGAAAATGGAGCGGGCAAATCCACATTAATTAAAATTCTATCCGGAGCATACGGACGGGAAGGCGGGGACATTTGGCTGGATGGCAGGGAGCTGGCGCCTATGACGCCGAAGGAGGCTTTGGATGCAGGTATCAGCGTGATTTACCAGGAATTTAACCTCGTGCCGGATTTGCCTGTATATGAAAATATATTCATTGGTAAGGAATACGGACAGGGGGTTCTTGTGGACCACAAGCGGGCCATAAAAGAGGCGGAGGGATATATGAGGCGGGTTGGCCTGGAGGTAAGCCCAAGGACTCTGGTCCGTGAGCTGAGTGTGGCCCAGAAACAGCTGGTGGAGATAGCCAAGGCCATATCCAATCACGTAAAGATCCTGGTTCTGGACGAGCCCACAGCGGCCATTACGGATAAAGAGACAAACATGCTTTTTGGAATTATCCGGGAACTTCAGAAGGAAAAGATCGGAATCATATACATTTCCCACCGCATGAGCGAGCTGTTCGAGATTGGAGACAGGTGCACGGTTATGCGTGACGGGGAGTATATAGGAACCGTAAGACTGTCCGAATCCTCAGAGGACGAGCTGACAAAGATGATGGTGGGGCGCACGGTCAGCTTTGAAAAGATTGCCAATGAAGCGGTTGACATGAACCAGGTTGTGTTAAAGGTTGAAAATCTGAGATATAAGGACTTTTTAAAGGATATATCATTTGAGCTGCACAAAGGCGAGATACTGGGATTTGCCGGCTTAGTGGGTGCGGGCAGGACAGAAGCGGCGAAGTGTATGATAGGCGCTTACAGGAAAAATGGAGGTACTGTCACCTATAAGGGTGAAACATTGTCCAACAACCTGTCCAGAAATATTGAGAAGGGAATCGTCTATCTGAGCGAGGACAGGAAGGATGAGGGGCTGGTGCTTATGCACTCCGTCATGGATAACATTGCACTGCCCAATTTAAAGCGGCTGGCCAAACCGTTCATCCGCAAAAAGGAGATGGCGGATCGCGCAAAGGATTACATCAAGAGCCTGCGGATTAAGACCCATACACATCTCACGGAAGCCAGGAACCTGTCCGGAGGGAACCAGCAGAAGGTGGTTATCGCAAAGTGGCTGTATTCCAATGCAGATGTATATATATTTGATGAACCCACAAGAGGAATTGACGTGGGGGCACGCGACGAAATATACAATATTATGTATGACCTGGTCAATCAGGGGGCCTCTATTATTATGATATCCTCTGACCTTGTGGAAGTGCTTAAGATGTGCGACCGGGTTGCGGTTATGCGGGAAGGCGTCCTGGAGGCCATACTGGACAATGACCCGGATTTGACGCAGGAAACCATATTAAAATATGCGATGCAGGGAGGAATATAGGTATGGAGAGCTACAAAGATGGTGTTAAGGCAAAGCTGCCGGCCTTGACTTTATATATTGGACTGGTTGTTATTTTTATTGTATTTGCAGTAATCTGCAGCATGATGGGAAAGAATTTTCTGACCCTTAACAATATGTTCAATATTATTACCCAGGCCAGCATTATTTCCATAATTGCAATCGGCGCCTCTCTGGTCATTGTCACAGGCGGAATTGATTTAAGCGTTGGATCTATCGTGGGATTTGTGGGTATATTTGGGGGACTGATTTTGAAGGCAGGCATGCCCTTAATTGCCATGGGAATTTTGTGTATAGCGGCAGGAGCCGCCTTTGGTCTGGTCAATGGCTGCCTGGTCAGTTACGGAAAGGTGCCGCCTTTCATCGTGACGCTGGGAGCCATGCAGATTGCCAGGGGATTGGCGCTTCTGATTAACGGAGGACAGCCCATATCCAGTTTTCCTAAGGGACTGGGAAGTCTGATGGCTTCAAAGGTGCTTGGGACTGTTCCGGTATCTGTCATATATGTGTTTGTGTTCTACGCAGTCATTATTTTTTGTCATGGCATATACAAAGTTTGGAAGACAGTCTATTCCGCAGGCGGCAATATCTGCGCCGCCAGGCTTTCAGGAATCAATGTAAACAGAACCGGTGCTTATGGTATATGTTTTTAAGCGGCATTATTTTGTCTGCCATTGGATGGCATCATGCTATTGTCACGTCTTACATATGCAGACCCAAATGCCGGCTCTGGTTATGAAATGAACGCCATAGCTTCCGCGGTCATCGGAGGAATTTCTTTATCAGGCGGAAAAGGGAAGATTGGAAATACATTGGTGGGAGCCATCATTCTCAGCACCCTGACCTGCGGGCTCCAGATTATGAATGTTGCCACCTATTACCAGACCATTGTCACAGGCATCGTCATTATAGCCGCGGTGTTTGCGGATAAGAAGAAAGAACGCCAAAGCGAGTAGGAGAGCTAAATACATTAAGTATTTGCAAATAAAAGGAGGAAATTGATTATGAAGCGAAACATGACGGCAACAGTGATGGCATTGGCAATGAGCACGGTTATGACGGCAGCGGTGCTAAGCGGATGCGGCGGCACTCCGAAGGAGACTGCGCCGGAGACAGCCAAGGAACAAAAGACGGAGGTCCGGACCGCGGATACTACTGGGGAAAGCGGAAGGGACGAAGAAAGCAGCGCCGAAGCAGCATCAGGCAGCTATGAGGATAAGACGATTGGATTTGTGGGGATGACTTTAAACAACGAATATCATATTACCCTGGCCAACGGCGCCAAAGTGGAAGCAGAGGCAAAGGGCGTCAGGATTGAGGTCCAGGCCGGAGATCAGCATGCCAGCGCTGATGCGCAGCTTGGCATTATTGAAAATATGATTGCCAACAAGGTGGACGGAATCCTGCTGGTTCCCAGCTCTTCTGATGGTTTGGAATCCGCTCTTACAAAATGTAAGGAAGCAGGCATCCCTATCATCAATCTGGATACAAAGCTGACCGATGAGAGCCTTGCCAATGTGGGCCTGGATATCCCGTTTTATGGAACCAATAACTACGAAGGCGCCAAACTGGCAGGTGAATATGTGGCGAAAAACTTTGAGAAGGGAACAAAGACAGCCATACTTAAGGGGATTGAAGGACAGACCAATGCAGCGGACCGTTACAATGGATTTATAGAAGGAGCCGGGGATACGGTAACCGTTGTGGCTGAACAGACAGCAAACTGGGAAGTGGACCAGGGATATACAGCTGCCCAGAATATCATAAGCGCTAATCCGGATGTTGAACTTTTCTTCTGCTGCAACGACAATATGGGTATCGGAGCATTAAGAGCCATCAAGGAAGCTAATATGCAGGAGCAGATTCAGATTATCGGATTTGATGCTGTCAGCGAAGCGTTGAACCTGGTGGAAAACGGGGAATTCCTGGCAACCGTGGCACAGTATCCGGCTGAAATGGGAAAACTGGGTGTAGATAATATGCTTAAAATATTTGATGGCGGCGAAGCAGAATCCTATATTGACACCGGAACGGAAGTTATCACAAAGGACAATGTAGGTGAGTTTAAGGATTACTTAAAAACCTTTGAGTAGGAGCAGGGTTGGAGTCTTGCAAAGGATTTTTCATATGGGATCCGAACATACTCCAGGCCATAATAAAATCAGCGCTGCCGGCAGCAGCGGAATGAGAGGCAGAAATGGACTTTAAAAAATGTATTGTAGAGAGCGGGAAAAAGCTGGAGAATTCAGGCCTTACTGTTGAGACGTGGGGAAATATCAGTATCCGCGATCCTGAGACCGGGCTGGTATACCTGACGCCCAGCGCCATGAAATACAGCACCATTGTAGAAGACGATGTAGTGGTCTGCAGGCTGGACGGAACAATCGTGGAAGGGCACAGGAAACCGACCATTGAGACAGGGCTGCACCTGGCTGTCTACAGAAACAGAGAAGAGGTAAACGCAGTCATCCATACCCATCCCATGTATTCCATGGTATACGCCACTCAGGGTAAGGACATTCCTCTGATAATAGATGAGGCAGCCCAGGCCATGGGAGACACCTGCAAATGTACACAGTATGCACTGCCCGGTTCTGAAAAACTGGCGGCTGAGTGTGAAAAGGCATTGGGAAAGGAAGCAAATTCCTGTCTTCTGCATTCCCATGGAGCTGTCTGCGTGGGCGAGAGTATGGACGCAGCGTTTAAAGTGGCAACCGTCCTGGAGGCAACAGCCAGAATTCTTTACATGATTGAAGCCACAGGCGGAAAACCGGCAGGGATATCCCCTGAAAATGTAGCGGCGATGAAGGACTTTGCCAAAAATTATTATGGACAGGGTAAATAGCGGGTTATTAAGAGAGAATGGGAACATAAGAGAATAAGAAACATAAAAGAATTAGAATCATAAAAGGCAGCAGTGCATTTCTCTGCTGCCTTTTACTGTGTTATGAACATCGGGTAAACAAAAAAGCCTCTCCAAGGCTTTTGGCATTTACAGAGCAGGTGATGGGAATCGAACCCACGTATCTAGCTTGGAAGGCTAGTGTTCTACCATTGAACTACACCTGCGTGACGACCGTTCTGTCACACGGTCAGTGCCCAAAGTCGGAATCGAACCAACGACACGAGGATTTTCAGTCCTCTGCTCTACCAACTGAGCTATCTGGGCATTTGCCTATCTGAAACAAGCAGGAATCATCAGCCGCTATCCTTACAAGCTCTGCTCCATCAGCGACATCAACAATTTTACAAGATTTCTCCGACATTGTCAAGATGATTTTTGCGTAAAATAAACATAATTCGTTCCTGCGTATTTGGGGGAAACAAAAAGACATGGCAGACCGGCCATGTCTCTGAGAATATTTTGCTACACATACGCCTTACGCCCGCTGGCATCCGCAATGCCTTCCTCTTCCCGGTATTTGGCAACGGTCCGGCGGGAGATGGATATGCCGCGTTCTGCCAGCTTTTCACCCAGGAGGCGGTCGCTGTAAGGCTTCTTTTTGTTTTCTTCCTCTATGATTTCCCGGAGCACCCGTTTGATATCCGCGGCAGTCACGGATTGGGCGCCGTTTTCATTGCCGCTGCTTTCCTGGACAGCCACGCTGCGCGAGAAGAAGTAGTTCATAGGGTATACGCCCCAGGAACACTGAAGGTATTTCTTGCTGACAGCTCTGCTGACAGTGGATTCATGGATGTCCAGTTCCTGGGCGATATCTGCCAGCCTTAATGGACTCAGATGGGCAGGCCCAAAGGTAAAGAATTCCTCCTGGTGTTCCAGGATGGCCCGGGATACCTGCATAAGTGTCTTTCCGCGCTGGGTCACACACTGCTTCACCCACTCGGCCTGCCGGATTTTATTGCCCAGATACTCCTTCAGTTCGGAGGACTCCGGATTCTGGTTCATCTGGCGGTAGTAGCTGTTAAGCTCAATGGTGGGATACATGGATTCGTTCAGCAGGATGTCAAAATGGTCCTTGAACTTTACAATGGTCACATCCGGTATAATATAGCGGAGCTGGTCCCTGCTGCTGAAGGATACGCCCGGCTTTGGATTCAGGGATTTAATAATCTGACAGTAACCGGCGGTTTCAGCGGGAGAGAGGCGCAGCTTCCTGGCAATGGCCGGAATCTGGTTCCTGGCAACCATTTCCAGGCAGTTGTCAATGATGGATTCCAGTACCGGGGTCAGCATATTCCTGCGTTCCAGCTGCAGCTTCAGGCATTCCTCCAGTGAACGCGCGCAGACGCCGGAGGGGTCCAGAGCCTGGAGGTCGGACAGAAGATCTTCCACAAGCTCGGTATCGGTCCCAAAGTAGGAGGCAATGGTCTCTATGCTCTCTTCCAGATAGCCCTTGTTGTCGAGACATTCCAGCATGAACTTAATGATTTCCGTTTCCTGGTCCGTGAAGTTTTCCGTGATGAGCTGGGACCACAGATAGTCCTGAAGGGTCTCTCCGTCGTCCGTGTTTATATTCCAGCTGGATTTAAAGTCGTAGTCATCGTCATTATTCTGGCGCTGGTACAGATAGTAATTCTCCTCATTGAAAGAATTAAGCCATTCCTGCTGTTCGATGGACTCGCGCTGTTCTTGTGCCGTGGGCGGCTCCACAATGTCGATTACCGGGTTTTCCAATGCCAGTTCATTGATATAGGTATTCAGCTCCTGAGAAGTCATCTGAAGAATCTCAGCTGACTGAATCATCCGCTGTGACAAAGTCTGGGTCTGCTTTACCTGTAATTTTAGGTCCATAACACTTCCTTCTTTCGTGATATCTCATAAGGTGATGATTGCAGCCGGGCAGTATGAGACAAAAAATGTTTCCGGTCCGCCCGGGGAAATTTTAATGAGATAATTATAACACAGATGGCCTTTTGGTACAATGATGCACTTGGACATTTAAAGGGGCTATTTAAAGTCTGTTTAAAGTTAGCAAGAAAGCAGCTGCGTGTAATCAGGAGCCAGGCAGCGCCCGGACAGATGACCATGCAAATCAGCCTTTTAAAACCCGTGGAGGCATGTTATAATATCGCCATGGTCCACCGCAGGGAAATGGACGGAGACGGATGCCAATGTTTTGCAGGGCATTTCCAAGGTATTTTCCAGGATCCTGCGGACGGAAGAATGAATTCAGGAAGGAAAATATTTCATGCTATTTAGTTCCATGATATTTTTATGGCTTTTCCTGCCCTTTGTGCTGGTGGTCAATCTGGTGCTGCCAATCCGGTTAAGCAACCTGTTTCTGCTGGCAATGAGCTTTATTTTCTACGCGTGGGGGGAACAGGAGTATATATGGCTTCTCCTTTTGTCACTGGCAGTGAATTACGCAGGCGCCATGGGGATGGAGGCTGTGCGGGGCAGCGGGCATGACGCGGGGACAGCCGGAGCTGATGCGGGGGCAGACGGGGCCGCTGCCATGTCAGACAGGCAGACCACTTCCGGCGCCTCTAAGCAGACGCTCATTACCCCGGATAAGCTGCTCCTTGTGGCGCTGGTTGCGGTGAACCTGGGGTTTCTGGGGTATTTTAAATACTTCGATTTCCTGACCGGCCTGGTAAATAAGCTGGCGGGAGGCACCGTGATGGAGCCAAAGAACCTGCTGCTGCCGGTGGGCATCTCATTTTACACTTTTCAGATGATCTCTTATGGGGCGGATGTGTACCGTGGGACCATACGGGCCGAGAGAAACCTGCTGAATCTGGGACTTTACATGTCCTTTTTCCCTAAGATGATACAGGGACCTATCGAGCGCTATCAGGGGATGGGGGCATGTATCAGAAACCGTCATGTGACGCCTGAGCTGTTTGCCTGCGGAGCCAGGCGGTTTATCTACGGACTGGGCAAGAAGGTTATACTTGCCAACCAGTTCGGAAGCGTGGTGGACAAGGTTCTGGCCAATCCCATGGACCAGATTAGCGGAGGTTTGGGATGGTACGTGGGAATCCTGTATACACTTCAGATTTATTTTGATTTTTCAGGTTATTCGGATATGGCGGTGGGCCTTGGCAAAATGCTGGGCTTTGAGCTGACAGAGAATTTCAATTATCCGTATCTGGCCAGAACCGTGGGAGAGTTCTGGCGCAGATGGCATATTTCTCTTTCCGGCTGGTTTAAGGACTACCTCTATATTCCTCTGGGCGGAAGCAGGAGGGGGACGCTGATCACCTGCCGCAATCTGATGATCGTGTTTCTTTGTACCGGATTCTGGCATGGCGCCGGCCTGTCCTTCATTGCGTGGGGAATGTATTACGGCTGCCTTCAGGTGGCGGAACGGCTGTTTTTAAAGCGGCGGCTGGATAGGCTGCCTGCCGCTGTCAGCTATATTTATATGTTCTTCGTTACCGTGGTGGGATGGACCATGTTCCGGGCGGATTCGCTTACCAGAGGACTCATGCTGCTTGGGCAGATGTTTCTTCTGCGGCCGGGGATATATGATACGGCCATGTATATGAGCCATAAGACCATAGTCTATATGGTGATTGGAATGGTGCTGTGCGGCCCGTTTCAGGCCCTGGTCCCCTGTTTCAGGAAACATATGCAGGACGGCAGGAACATTTACCTGTCTGAAGGCCTGGGACTTATATTGCTGTTCGCCTACTCGATTGTGATGGCTGTGGGCAGCACCTATAATCCGTTTATTTATTTCCGGTTTTAGAGAGGAGGATGCAGGTGAGACAACGCGCAAAAGCATATATATTTGCAGGCATGTTCCTGGGGATGATGATACTTCCCAGACTCCTGTTCGTACCTCTTAAGGAATATGTGGATACGGAGAATTACGAAAACCGGATTTACCAGGAAAAGCCGGTTCTTAATTTCAGGAATCTCAGGGCGGCGGACCTTAAATCCTATCCGGGTCAGTATGACGCCTACTTTAATGACCATCTGGCCTTTAAGAATCCCATTGTGGCCTTCGGAAAACTGGCGGACATCCACGTGTTTGGGGAGGTTACATCCGATGCCGTGCTTATGGGAAAGGACGGATGGATGTTCTATAAGCTGAAGGGGGAAATGGAGGACAGCATTGCGGACTACCAGGGAACCAATCGCTACAGTGAAGAGGATCTGGAACGGTTTGCCGCGCTGCTTAAGCAGGCCGATGAAAACCTGGCTTCCGGAGGGACGAAGCTGGTTTTCTATATGGTTCCCAACAAGGAGCAGGTGTACAGTGAGTTTATGCCCTCCTCCGTGAAAGTGGTTCAGGAACAGTCCAAGGCGGATTTGCTGTACGCATATCTGAAGGAGAATACGGACTGCGATGTGTACTATCCCCTGGATGAGTTCAGGAAGGCCAAGGATGACTGGTGCCAGATATACAGGAAGTACGATACCCATTGGAATGATATGGGGGCATTTATGGCGTCCCGGATGGTGATACAGGATATAGACGGGGAGCCGTTCGGCCCGGAGTCATACCGCTCTTATGATATTGAAAACAGGGGAACCTTCAGCGGGGACCTTGCAACCATGCTGAATCTTCAAAAGTACTATGACGATGATCCATTCCTCAAGGTGTCAGGCTACAGGGAGAATGTGTCCTTTGAAATGGATTACCAGAATGAACATGAGACCATTACCCACTACTCCTCAGACGCAGAGGGGAAGGCAGAAAAAATCCTTATATGCAGGGATTCCTTCGGGGTACACATGGCTGAGTACTTTGCCAGGAACTACCCGGACGTGACGCTGATGGATTACCGGACAGAGGACTGCGGGGCAGCCGCCCTTGAGCTTCGGCCGGATGCAGTGGTGATTGAGGTGGCGGAACGGTATACGGATTATATGTTTGGACTGCTGGAACGCCTGGGGACCATTGGATACGGGATGGAATTAACCGGTGACTGAAACGGGCGGAATGGAAAAACGGCAGCGAATCTGATTGGGGTCAACCGGATTGTGCTGCCGTTATTTTTATATTTGATATGGAAGATCGCAGCTAAGCTTACCCGGCCAGGAATCCTTTTCCGATGATTTCGCTGGAGTTGGATATCAGCATGAAGGCGGTGGGCTCAATGGCGCGGATATAGTTGCGCAGCTTTAATGCCTGGCTGCGTTTCATGGTGGTCATGATTACCGTCTTTTCATGATGGGTAAACGCTCCCTCTGCATGGTATACCGTGGCGCTGCGGTGCAGCGTGTTGATGATATAGTCGCAGATCGGCTCCGGGTCGTCACAGATAATATTAAAGCATTTGCACAGATTCAGATTCTCAATCACATCGTCAATGACCAGGGATTTGGCCGCCAGGCCGATGGTGGAGAACAGCCCTGTCTCAGGTCCGAAGATGAAAAATGAGGAGGCCGCGGCCGCCACATCCACCAGCATGAGGACGGTTCCTATGTTAAGGCTGGTATATTTCTTAAGTATCATGGCGATGATATCTGTACCGCCGCTGGAAGCGCCCAGATTAAAGAGGATGGCTGTGCCCGCTGCCGGCAGGAAAATGGCGAACAGCAGTTCCAGCAGAGGTTCGGTTGTCAGCGGCCTGCTTAAAGGACAGACACGTTCCAGCAGGGACAGGCTGATGGACATGACCATACTTGCATAGACGGTCTTTATTCCAAACCCCTTACCCAGGAAAATGAACCCTAATACCAGCAGAGAGGTGTTCACAATAAATGTGAAGTCACTGGCGGACCAACGGCTGATTTCACTTACTACCGTGGAAAAGCCTGTAACGCCTCCGAATGCAAAATGATTGGGAAACTTGAAAAAGTAGATTCCAACCACCATAATCCAGATGCTTACTGTAATGATGCCATATTCGGCTGCCGTGCGCCAAAATGGACTTTTTATCTCGCTCATAATCGCTGCTTCCCTTGTATGAACCGAGTAACGGATACGCGGAAAGTTTACCCCCTTTGTGGCCTGTAGGTCACGTATTCATTGTTGTTCCATCCATATAATAGGCTGAAACTACTACAAGTGCAATCACATTTTTTGTTGAAACAGCCACAAGTATATAACTGTAGCCGGGAAAGCCTTGTGAATATAGGAGAATACAGTATTTGGGGTATAGGTGGCGCAAAAACAGCTTGTAACCACTATATATATGGTTTATAATGGTGGGCGTGACATCTGGAAAAGGAATGCACGGATGTCAGGAATTAGAGAAGGAGAGCAAAAGGTCATCATGGCGAAAAGGAAAGTGGATATAGATTTGGACTATAAAGGGCTGGAACAATGCCTGGAAGGAATCGGAAGGGATTTTCAGGGGGAGGGATACGGGCTGGAGCGCCTGTTTGAAAGGTACCGATCCTTTCACAAGCAGGGGATGGAACCTGCGGAGGGCATGGAAGCCCTGATTCGTTCCGCGGCGGAACTGACTTCCAAGGAAGCACCTATGTGGGAATTTGCAGCGGCCAGGCTGCGGTACTGCCGTTTTGCCTGTGAGATGGAGGAACAGCTCAAGGGGCTGGGAATCAGGGGGCTCTATGAAAAGATTTCATATCTGACAGACCAGGGGTTATATGGTGATTATATTTTGAAGCATTACGGCCGGGAGGAGATAGAGGAGGCGGAAGGATTTCTGGATGATGAGAGAAATAAGCTCTTTACCTATGCGGGACTGGATTTGCTCCTTAAGCGGTATGTGATCCAGGACCACAGCCATCATCCGTTAGAGACGCCCCAGGAAATGTATCTGGGCATTGCCCTGCACCTGGCCATGAAGGAAGATAAGGCGTGCAGGATAAAATGGGTGCGCCGGTTTTACGATATGCTCAGCCGGATGCAGGTAACCATGGCCACTCCCACCCTGTCCAATGCCAGGAAGCCGTATCATCAGCTTTCCAGCTGTTTTATTGACACTGTGCCCGACAGTCTGGAAGGAATTTACAGAAGTGTGGACAACTTTGCCCAGGTCAGCAAATTCGGCGGGGGCATGGGCTTGTATTTCGGAAAGGTCAGGGCTGCGGGAAGCAGGATCCGGGGCTTTGAGGGGGCAGCCGGAGGCGTAATCCGCTGGATTAAGCTGGTGAATGATACGGCTGTGGCAGTGGATCAGCTGGGCATGCGCCAGGGCGCTGCGGCGGTTTATCTGGATGCCTGGCACAAGGATCTGCCGGAGTTCCTTCAGCTTCGGACTAATAACGGGGACGACCGCATGAAGGCCCATGACATTTTCCCGGCCGTGTGTTTTCCTGATTTGTTCTGGAGGATGGCTAAGGAGAATCTGGACCAGGACTGGCATCTGATGTGCCCCCACGAGATTCAGACCGTAAAGGGATACTGCCTGGAGGACTGTTACGGGGAGCTGTGGGAGGAACGGTATCTGGACTGTGTGGAGGATGACAGGATATCCAAGCGCACCGTGCTGTTAAAGGATGTGGCGCGCCTGATTATCAAGTCCGCGGTGGAGACAGGCACACCCTTTATCTTTAACCGGGATACGGTAAACAGGGCCAATCCCAACAGCCACCGGGGCATCATATACTGTTCCAACCTGTGCACCGAGATTGCCCAGAACATGTCTCCCATAGAAAGTGTATCGACTCAGGTGCTGGAGGTAAATGGGGAGACCACGGTGGTCCAGACCACACGGCCGGGAGATTTTGTGGTCTGTAACCTGGCCAGCCTCTGCCTGGGGGCCATTGATGTGGATGATCCGGGCGAAGTGGAGCATATTGTTGCCAGTGCCGTGAGGGCTCTGGATAATGTGATTGACCTGAATTTTTATCCGCTGGCCTATGCCGGAATCACCAACCAGAATTACAGGGGAATCGGCCTGGGAGTCAGCGGGTACCACCATATGCTGGCAAAGCACGGCATCCGGTGGGAGAGCGGGGAGCATCTGGCCTTTGCGGACCGGGTGTTTGAGCGGATTCATTACGCGGCTGTCAGAGCCAGCGCCAATCTGGCGGCGGAAAAGGGACGTTACCGGTATTTTGAGGGAAGCGAATGGCAGACAGGAGCATACTTTGAGAAGCGCGGGCTTGTGAGCGGGGAATGGAAATCGCTGGCGGAACAGGTGGCGGAGTATGGAATGCGCAACGCCTATCTTCTGGCTGTGGCGCCTACCAGCAGCACCAGCATACTTTCCGGTACAACGGCTGGCCTGGACCCCGTGATGAAGCGGTTTTATCTGGAAGAGAAAAAGAACGCCATCCTGCCCAGGGTTGCCCCGGACCTGACACCACGGACCTTCTGGCTGTATAAAAGCGGATACACCATGGACCAGACCTGGACGGTGCGGGCCGCAGGCGTGCGCCAGAGGCACATTGACCAGGCCCAGAGCGTGAACCTGTACATTACCAATGATTACACCATGCGTCAGCTGCTGAACCTCTATATACTGGCCTGGGAGAGCGGCGTAAAGACCCTGTACTATGTGCGCAGCAAGTCCTTAGAGGTGGAGGAGTGTGAAAGCTGTTCCAGCTAAGCGGTTTTTGAAAGGTATATATTAGGTAATTGCGAAACACATTCCTAAAACTTGCGTAAAAGAGATAAACGTTCTATCTTACAGATATTTTAATGCAGAAAATAAAAAACACTTGATTTTGGGCACAACAAATAAGCCTCATCTAGCTATGAAGTTGGTAAGTCCTATGCAATAAGAGGTTTCAGACTGCGAATATATTCATGATGTTTAATTTTATCTGCAAGCACTACGGTTATCAGTTGCGTA